>VTLG01005905.1_pt1 | contig 32256 bp, 39 predicted proteins | sample 4694571 | NCBI WGS metagenome assembly VTLG01 (sample SAMN12604809, study PRJNA352737) | marine metagenome | biome: ENVO:00000447; feature: ENVO:00000209|ENVO:00000569|ENVO:01000036; material: ENVO:00002151; isolation source: viral sequences binned using virsorter ...
CCTCTTGGGGGTCTTCCTTCTGGGATGTTTGGGACTTTGCGCCCCCGCCCCTCAGCGGCGTAAAAACAAAACGAAGCTCCTTATCGCACAGTCAATACACAGTGTAAACCCATATAATGCACATTAAGTGATATTTCTTGCACATTGCTTGAGACCCGCAGAAAACGTACATTTATCAGGTTATATTTAACCCGAAAGACGCGGATATGAGCGACGGTGATAAAAATAATTCAGATGATGAAACGCCTGAATTAACACTTCCAGCGCTCGATGCGTGAGGTTAAGATTAACCTGTAAATGAGAACGTAAAGGGAACAAATCGCCTTAGCCCATTTTATGGGCCAGAGTACCCGAAAAGCCAAAGACCCCTCAGAGGGGCTTAAAATGCGTTTTAGAGGGTATTCATTATCTGGGCATATTTTAGAGGTCGAGACATGGCAGACGACAAGAATCAGGGCGACGACGCGCCAAAGCTTACCTTAGTCGAAGGTGGCAAAGACGCGGATGGTGAGAAGCCGAAGCAAGCAAAGCGCAAGCTAACATCAAAGCAAGAGCGCTTCCTGTCTGGGTTGATCAGGGGGCAGTCACAATATGACGCTTACTGCAACGCTTACAGCGCGAAGGGAATGAAACGCAGCGCAATCGACACAGAGGCGTGGCGACTTGCAGCGCACCCGGAGATAGCCCGGAGGTTACACGCCCATCATGCAAGCATTGAGCGTGCAGCATCAGCCTCCGCGCTCTCTCGACGGCGGCTCGTTCTTGAGCGGCTTGAGCACGAGGCGGTGAACGCGGAGAGTGACAGCGCTCGCGTCCGGGCGTTGGAACTACTCGGCAAGACACACGATGTGGGCCTATTCATCGAACGCATTGAGACAGACAGCGGTGACCGCTCACCAGATGACCTGCGCCGTGAGCTACAGGACAAGCTGACCGCGCTGCTGGGTCGCTCAGGTTAAAAATAACTTGGCGCTGGTGCTGCCGTTCTCACAGGAAAATCGGGCTGGGGGGTCACCCCTTGTAGCCACACTCTCGGCTGGCGCTGGGGGGTGCGGGGGGCCACCCCTCCTAACTGTGAGCAAGTGGGGTCGGGGCATACATACTATTCCACACCAATAATTACCCAATTTTCATAGGGGTACCCCACTTAGGTACCATTTCGTCCCACAAATATAGTTTTATCTGTGCAATTTTTATCAAATTGGTACCATGCACAGCTATCTTTGCCCGAATATGGTGAATTTTCGATCCATTTTACCCTTCCTACGCTAATAATCTTCTTGCATAGGTGCATATACGGTGCGCTTTGCTTGGTGTGCGCCCAATCTGCATCAAAAAGCAGGTAAGTTGGTGCGATATTGGATAATCTTACTATGATTTTGTGGAGTATATCTCTAGACCACGGGGGATTCGTGATGAATGCCTCTCCCATACACGATAATTGATGGGTTGCATCACCTGTTTTGATTGTATTTACCTGTGGCTCTACGTCTGACGCTCTACTACAGACTTTACCATACCCTTTGAGGGTACTTATTAGTGCTCCATTACCTGCACATGGTTCTTCGTAGCGAATTATATCCGATATATGCGGTATGAGGGGGATTACTGCCTTGGGCGGCGTCGGATAAAAATCTTTTTCTACCCGTTCAAAGTTTGATCTCTTGCCCATCGTTTTTTTAAAAAAGGCTAGACCAGATTTACTCTGGCCTAGCTAGTTTGTGCTCTGCAACATCCGGCACGGGGAGGAAAACCTAAAGTTCAACCTAACAACTGAACTAGACTAGTTCTAGCATAGATTCTAGTACTAGTCTAGTCCTAGTCTAGCCTATAATTATATTTTTTAGTCTAGACTAAGGACTAGTACTACTAGTATAAGGGGGTGTGTTCTAATTTTGTTTAGGGTTTGGTGCATTGGCTAAGAAAGTTGAAAAAAAATATGAGGAAACTCATAAAAAGAAAACTTCTATAGGCTCTTCTGTGTTTAGCAGACCTACAAACAAGCATAAACGCAGGAGTTGGAAAAAATATCGGGGGCAGGGCAGATGAAGTGGATCATTGTTGTTGTGATGACGACTATGTCTTCTGATGGATTTGACGCTGTGGAAATACACACAAGAAACAACCATCCCTTAAATTTTGAGACTAAAAGAGAATGCGAATTTCATGTTAAGGAAAATTATTTAGCGTTGGCTATTTTTGCAGTAGAACATTTTGACAAGAATCAGGAAGTTGACGACATCTATTGCGTACCCAGCAATAGACAAATCAATGTTTATAAATAATGGACGACTTTTCTCATGTGGGCATAAACTTCCCTAAAATTTTCTTGAGCAAGGACTTGGCCCGGTCCAGTAGCTTTTTTATCTTTGCTGCCTCATGTAAGGATGCTTTGGTGTATCTGGCATCTCCCTTTAAATCAGAAAGGCCCTTTCAGGCTCATACGGGCGTCCCTGAGGCCGTTTGGCGCGAAAGAGCTAAACAAGTGACCATCGTCACTGAATGGCTACTCAACAAGGGCATATGGGCTTTCTCGCCTATAGCCTACGGAATGCAAATTGACGAAATCTGTGGCAGTCATGATTCCTCTTGGTGGCTTAGGCGGGATTTTGAGTTTTTTAAAAAATGTGGAGTGTTCGCAGTTCTTGCCTTGGACGGCTGGGAAGAAAGCCCCGGCGTTACAAAAGAGATCGAGTGGGCGCTAACAATGAACAAGCAAATATTTATTCTGGAATTGGAGGATGACTGGTTTGACGAAGAGACAACGAAAGGTTCTGGATTTTGTAGAAAAGTTTTGGGAGATGCATAGATACTCCCCGTCATACCGGGAAATATCTGAAAATCAGGAAATAGCTGTATCCCATGCTTTTTACGTTGTGAAAACTTTATTCGAGAAAGGATTTCTGCATATCGACCAAAATTCCGCTAGATCAATTTACCCCATCAACGTATGGAAAGGCATGAGGGATGAGACCGACTTACCAAAAACAGCATGATTTAGATAACGAACTGTCTGTGATGGACAGCTTTGCTCACGTTATGGATGACGAGGTTTATGAGTTTCCTCGGCACGAATATAATAATTCATATGCACAGCGAGAAAACAGGTTTGGATTTAAAAAATCCCCTAACTTCTCCTGCTATGACTATATGCTGACATGCGACGACGTAGGTTCTGACTTTGGCTCAGGCCCTGCCGTTGCAATCGTTGAGGTCAAATGCAGAAACTACAATCATAATAAGTTTGACAGCTACAAAATCTCGAAAAGAAAAATCGACAACCTGATTAATGCGTCTTTCAAGCATGATATTGTATCCGTTTTAATAGTGAAGTGGAATGATCTGTCCACAGCCATGATGGTGTATAATCCCTTTCACTTTCCCAAAAACTATTCTGACTGCCCCATAACAGATGAAGGGTACGAAATTTTTGAAAACTGGTACTCCGACATGAATTCCTACATTCAGTCGGGTCAAATAACCAAAACGACATGGGGCAGAGTAGATAGAGAAGACCCTATGGATATTGAGACATCTTACGAAATACCAATGTCTCTGTTTAGAACGGTTTAGTAGTTATTGATTTTAAAGTGATTATTTATTATAAACATTACGTACTCATTCTTTGAGTCCGGTGCCGGGACTACCGATACCCGCGCAAGTTCCCCTTTACGCACCGGGAAAAGGGCGCTTCGGCGCTCTTTTCCTAATTGGATGGGGTTGTATGGACGCGCAGTTGCAAGATTATCTGGACAAGGTTTCCACTCTCCCTGTAGAGGAGCAAGAGGAAATTTTAAAACTGCTTCAGGATTTGGATGTAGCAACCAAAAGAGAAGCGTCTCAAACCAGTTTTCTCAAATTCGTTCAGGAAATGTGGCCAGCTTTTATTCATGGCTCTCACCATGAGATTATGTCAGATGCTTTTGAGAAGGTGTGTGATGGAAAGCTCAAAAGACTGATTATCAATATGCCGCCACGGCATACCAAATCTGAGTTTGCATCATATCTACTTCCAGCTTGGTTTCTTGGAAGGTTCCCTGAAAAAAAAGTTATACAAACCGCACACACAGCAGAACTGGCTGTTGGCTTTGGCCGTAAAGTCCGAAACCTTGTGGGAGACGATGACTTTAAGGAAGTGTTTAAAGATGTCTCCCTAAGATCAGATTCAAAGGCTGCTGGGCGTTGGAATACAAATAAAGGCGGGGAATATTTTGCTATCGGTGTGGGTGGTGCCGTCACTGGTAAGGGTGCCGATCTTTTGATCATTGACGATCCGCATAGTGAACAGGAAGCTAGATCACCGGACGCATCAGTTTTTGACCCGGTGTATGAATGGTATACATCAGGGCCGCGCCAAAGGTTACAGCCGGGAGGTGCCATTGTCATTGTCATGACACGTTGGCATCAACGCGATTTGGCTGGTCAAATATTAAAAGCTTCCCAACAAAGAGATGGCAGTGACGAATGGGAGGTAATTCAACTCCCGGCAATTTTGCCGTCTGGTAATTCCTTGTGGCCTGAGTTCTGGCCGCAACCAGAATTAGAAAAGCTAAAAGCTGAACTGCCAGCGTCAAAGTGGTCGGCACAGTACCAGCAAGACCCGACTGCTGAAGAGAACGCCATTATCAAAAGAGAGTGGTGGCGTAAGTGGGAGGAAAAACAACCACCCCCATGTGAGTTTATAATTCAATCTTGGGATACAGCTTTTCTCAAAACTGAACGCGCTGATTATTCGGCGTGTACGACTTGGGGTGTTTTTTATCCTGATGAAGATGAAGCTGGTAATGCAAATATAATTCTTCTGGATGCGTTTAAAGACAGAATGGAGTTTCCAGAGTTAAAAAGCGTTGCAATGAAAACGTACCATGAATGGGAGCCTGATGCTTGTATTGTTGAGGCCAAGGCGGCGGGGACGCCGCTTATATTTGAGTTGCGTCAGATGGGGATGCCTATCGGGGAATTCACTCCATCTAGAGGCAATGACAAAATAGCCCGTGTAAATGCCGTGAGCGATCTTTTCGCATCCGGGGTTGTGTGGACGCCCCAAACCTCTTGGGCAGAAGAGGTTATAGAAGAGTTTGCTGCTTTTCCTGTTGGGGAACATGATGATTTGGTTGACAGTAGCACTCAGGCATTACTTCGCTTTAGGCAGGGTGGTTTCATAAGAATGTCGTCGGATGACGATGAGGATTTTATTCCCCGTGCAAAAGCGGAATATTATTAATGTCCATATCGGAAAAGCTACAAACAAATAATCGAGTTACTAGTAGGAATGACCCTTACTCGTTAGATGAGTGTGAAGACTTGTATCAATCTTTTTTAGCAAGCGGAATGAATCATTCTCGGTATGCAAAAGAGGTTGGTGTCAGTGTTGGCAAGCTTCGATACATTTTAAGACGCCGACTGGAGTTAATTGAAAGAATAAGCTCAGAGGCTCCTTTTGTTGTAAGGAAAGAAGACGTTGGTGATGATATAGCTAATGTTGATGATATTATTGCTAGAAGAAGGCGAGAATTTAACAGAAGAGACAAGGCAACAAAATCAAACGCCTTGATACCGTGTTTTGTTAATATCAAGGGGCCTGTAGGGATTTTGCATATGGGGGATAATCATGTTGATGACCCCGGAACCGATATTGACCTTCTTCAAAAACACATTGATTTAATAAACGGTACGGAGGGTTTGTTTGGTGCTAATGTTGGCGATATGGCAAATCACTGGGTTGGACGGCTCGCTCGCCTCCACGCCTATCAATCAACTACTGAGGCAGAAACTTGGAGATTGGTGGAATGGCTTATGACCAGTGTTGACTGGTTATATATTATTGGCGGCAATCACGATATGTGGGTTGGTGATGGTGACCCTATTCAGTGGATGGTTAGGCACCAAATGGGAGTTTACAAATCTCATGGTGCTAGGATTGAGTTAAAATTCCCTAATGGCAATTCAGCAATTATTAACGCTCGACATGATTGGCCGGGCCACTCTCAATACAATCCAGCGCATGGGCCAGCAAAGGCTATACAAAGAGGTGTAACGGATCATATAGTTATTGCAGGTCATAAACACATAACGGGGTATCAAATTTTGAAAAACCCGTTGTCTGGCGTTATATCTCATGCGTTAAGGGTTGCTTCATATAAGATTCATGACGATTATGCTAATGCGTTGGGACTGCCTGACCAAAATATATCTCCAGCAGTCTTAACAATCATAGACCCTGAAAAAAACCAAGCCGATCCGGGAATGGTTAATGTTTTTCATGATGTCGATACTGGTGTAGAATTTTTAAGATTTTTAAGACAAAAATATGTTAGTCTTAACAAGGCACCTTAAAGGAAAGTCTTATGGCGGTAGAAAAGCGACTTGAAGAAAGCGAAATTGCATTAATGGACCCGGATGGTCCCGCGCAAGAAGTTCAGGTAGCTATAGTTAATCCAGAGGCTGTTTCTATTGAAACTGAAGACGGTGGTGTAGTCATTGATTTTGAGCCTGATGGCGGGATTGCGTCTAAAGACGCGCATGATGCTAATTTGGCTGAAATTATGGATGATCGTGATCTTCATGCGCTTGCATCAGAACTTATGTCTGATTTTGAAATGGATCAAACATCCCGCTCCGATTGGGCAGACGGGTATGTTAAAGGTCTAGACCTTTTAGGACTAAAAGCAGAGGACCGCACCACGCCTTGGCCGGGAGCTTGTGGTGTTTACCATCCTATTTTAACCGAAGCCGTTGTTCGTTTTCAGTCTCAGGCCATTATGGAGGTGTTCCCGGCGTCTGGTCCGGTAAAAACCAAAGTTCTTGGTAAAATTTCAGATGAGAAACAAGAACAGGCTACCCGTGTTCAAGATTATATGAACTATCTTTTGACGGAAAAAATGTCGGAATACCGTCCTGAGATGGAGCAATTGCTGTTTAGCCTTCCCTTGGCCGGGTCTGCCTTCAAAAAAGTTTATTACGATGCGAATATGGGACGCATTTGCACCACTTTTGTCCCCGCTGAAGATTTTGTAGTTAGTTATGGTACTTCTGACCTGCAATCTGCCGAAAGGTACACGCATGTTATGCGTAAATCGGCTAATGAGATTAGAAAATTACAGGTTGCTGGTCTTTATCGGGATGTAAAGGTTGGCAATGCACCTAATTATGAAACCGATATACAAGAAAAATACGATGAAATAGAGGGAGAAAGCCACACCGGGGACAATGACAGTCGTCATTCTGTTCTTGAGATGCATGTTGATCTTGATTTGATGGGATTTGAGGATACTGACGATAGCGGAGAAAACACAGAAATAGCGCTCCCTTATGTTGTCACCATTCTCCGGTCAAATAATAAGATTTTGTCAATTCGGCGTAATTGGTACGAAGACGATGAAGCTAAAATGAAGCGTATGCACTTTGTGCATTACCAATATATGCCGGGTTTAGGGTTTTACGGGTTTGGTCTAATACATTTGATTGGTGGTATTGCAAAAAGCGCCACTTCGATTTTACGTCAGTTGGTTGACGCTGGAACATTATCTAATCTTCCGGGTGGTCTAAAATCTCGCGGATTGCGTATAAAAGGGGACGATAGTCCTATTATGCCGGGTGAGTTTAGGGATGTTGATGTCCCCGGTGGTGCCATTAGAGACAATATTACTTTCTTACCCTACAAAGAGCCAAGCAACGTGCTTCATCAAATGTTGGGTGAGCTTGTTGAAGAGGGAAGGCGTTTTGCGTCTCTAACCGACTTAAAGCTTGCTGACATGAAGCAAGACGCTCCTGTAGGGACTACGTTGGCTTTAATTGAGCGGTCAATGAAGGTTATGACTGCTATTCAAGCTAGATTACACGCCTCGATGAAACGTGAGTTTGTTTTAATATCTGACCTTGTTCATGATTATGGGGCAGATACTGATTATGAATACGATGCTGAGGATGATGCGGTAAAATCAGAAGATTTTGATAATCGTATTGATGTCATACCAGTTAGCGATCCTAATTCATCTACGATGAGTCAGCGCATTATGCAGTACCAAGCTGCGTTGCAGTTATCTCAACAGGCTCCTCAAATGTACGATATGCCAGAACTGCACAGGCAGATGTTGGACGTTCTTGGCATTAGAGACACTGATACAATCATTCCGCTTACCAAAGAGAAAAAGCCGCGTGATCCTGTGTCAGAAAATATGGATGTTTTGAATGGCAAGCCGTTAAAGGCATTTTCCTATCAAGATCACGAAGCTCACATACAAGTACATATGAATGCCATTCAAGACCCAAAAATTACTCAGTTAGTAAGTCAAAGCCCAATGGCTGGCAACATACAGGCTGCTATGGCAGCGCATATACAAGAGCATCTGGGCTTTTTATATAGACGAGAGATTGAGAAGCAAATGGGGGTAGAGTTGCCTCCTGAGAACGAACCTTTGCCAGAAGATGTTGAGGTTAAGCTGTCTCGTCTTGTCGCAGAAGCTTCAGATAGGTTGTTCCGCAAGGATGTTATGGAGCAACAGCAAAAAGAAGCTATGGAGAAAATGCAAGACCCGGTTATTCAAATGCAACAGCAAGAGCTTCAAATTGAAGCGGCTGATCTTGAGCGTAAGGCACAAACCGATACTGCGCGTATGGTTAAAGACCTTAAAGAAGCTCAAATGCGACAGGAGACAGAGCTTCTTAGAATTAAGTCTCAAGAGCGTATGGAAGGGGCTAGATTGGGTGTTGAAATTGCTAAAGACGCTTTAGAGGCTGAACAAAAGAAAGAAGATTTCCAGCGTAGAGGCGTTATGGATACTGCTAAGATATTATCAGACGTTGGAAAAAGCTTGATGAACCCCAATAATGGTAATAGAAATAATTCGGGTTAAAATTAACTTCAGGTGATTTGTGGCTGTAACAGAAAACGTCTATGAGGTGTTTCAAAAAAATCTTAGGACGTACATGAATGAGAAGGCAGACTTCTTGGCTACTGGTGGTGCGAGTAGTTTTGAAGAATATAACAAGGCTGTTGGAGTAATTCAGGGCCTTGCATTGGCTGAGAGAGAGCTTATTGATCTTTTCGAGGCTTTGCGTAAAGGAGAAGAAGATGACTAATGAGAATGTCGTCCCTTTGGATGACGCGAGAAAGGCAAAGTCCATGCCTGATCCAGTGGGCTACAAACTTCTAATAGCAATACCCTCAAAAGAAGAAAAAACAGAAGGCGGCATTCTGTTGACCGAGGATACGCGCCGTAGAGAAGAGGCGGCTAGTATTACCGGAATGATTTTAAAAATCGGTCCTGATGCTTATGCCGATACGGAAAGGTTTCCGGGTGGGCCTTGGTGTAAGGAAGGAGACTGGATCGTGATGCGTTCTTATACTGGTACCAGAATAGAGGTACATGGTCAGGAGTTTCGCATTATTAATGATGATTCAGTTGAGGCAATCGTGGAAGACCCAAGGGGGATTAAAAGGGTATGATTGAGGAAGGTGCGTTGCAGGAAGCAGAAGAAATTTCTGAAGAAGAGGAAATCCCTGATCCTGATGCTTTTGAAGTTAGTGTAGTAGACGATACTCCAGAAGAAGATCGTGGTCGCACAAAACGCGCAGATGAAGCGGATGACGACGATGATTTGGATGAGGCGCAATTTAGTAAACGTATTCAAAAAAGAATAGATAAGTTGCGCTACGATTATAATGAAGAACGTCGGGAAAAAGAGCGGTTTCAAAGAGAAAACACAGAAGCTATAAACTATGCCCAGTCAATACAGGCTCAGAACGAGGAATTGCGTAATCAATCTTCTGATTTAAGGCGTCTTTTGTACGACCAAGTCGCTGCAAAAACTGACACAGAGATTGAGTCCGTAAAACGCCGTTACAAAGAAGCTTATGAAAATGGCGATACAGATACGGTTGTTAGCGCACAGGATGATCTAAGTCGCCTCTATGCGGAAAAGACTAGGTTTACTGTTGAAAGCGATAATTTTGAGCAACCGCAACAACAAGCGCAACCCCAGCCTCAGGCTCAACAACCAAATATACCACCCCCTGATCCTATGGCAGTGGATTGGTTGAAACGAAATTCTTGGTTTCAACAGCCGGGTTATGAAGAGATGACCGGATATGCTGTGGGTTTGCATGAAAAACTTGTAAAACAAGGGGTAGACCCGCGCAATAATCCAAGCTATTATGACAATATAGATACTGCTTTGCAGAAGCAGTTTTCTAATTTCTTCGGAGAAGGTACTAATTCTGCTAGTGACGCTCCGACTTCCCGAAGAACTCCGGTGGTGGCCCCGTCCAAAAGGGGGACTGGGGGTACGCCGCGCAAAGTGGAGCTAACTAGTACTCAGGTTTCTCTCGCCAAGAAACTGGGTTTATCGCCTCAACAATACGCGGCACAGCTTGTGAAGGAGATGAGTAATGGCTGACGTAAGAGGAACAGAGCGCAAACCGCGACAGACTGATACCCGCGACCAACAGGTGCGTACAAAAGCGTGGGAACCGCCGCAAGTTCTTCCTGATCCAACTCCGCAAGAAGGTTACGTTTTTCGGTGGATTAGGACTTCTACTCTTGGTAACGCAGATAATGTGAATGCATCGAAGCGTTTCCGGGAAGGATGGGAGCCTGTAAGGGCTGAGGATCATCCAGAGTTGATGCTTCAATCTGACCACGGCACGAAGTGGGATGGGAACATCGAAGTTGGAGGTCTTCTTCTTTGCAAGACTACCGTCGAAAATGTAGAAGCGCGTAATGAGTATTACGCAACGGCAGCGGCTAGGCAGGTTGAGTCTGTTGACAATAACTTTATGCGGGAGAACGATCCGCGAATGCCTAAGCTGAATGAATCCTCTACGAGGGTGCAGTTTGGTGGCGGTGTGAAGCCGGGTTAGTCTCCTTGGTTTAAACTTTGTCCTTGGAAGGAGATTAGGCAATGGCAACGACTGCTGCGCCTTATGGTTTCCGTCCTGTTGGCCTTCTTGGCGGTGGTTCTTGGTCTGATGCTATCAGGCACATCAAGATTGCTAACAATTTCGGAACCGCAATTTTTTATGGGGATGTCGTAAAAATCGTTAACACAGGTACCATTGAAAAGGATACTGGTACCACAACGATGACGCCCTGTGGAATTTTTGTTGGATGTCGGTATACTGATCCCAACACCAGCCAACTTACGTTCAACCAAACCTACCCTGCCTCTACTGCGGCAGATGATATTATGGCGTATGTTGTGGATGACCCGAATGTGGTTTTCCAAGCTCAGGGCGATGCCTCATTGGCTCAAACCGCTCTTGGCAACAACGTGGCTGTAGTTCAAACGGCTGGTTCTACGACTATTGGAACGAGTAAGAATGCTATCGATTCAAGTACAATCGCTACCACGAAAACTCTTCCGGTTCGTATTATTGATTTCGTAGATGGTCCGAACTCTTCGGTTGGTGACAGCTTTACTGATGTCATTTGTAAGTTCAACTCTGGTGGTGATGCGACTGGCGACAGTTGTGCCTCTCACCAATATCACGATACCACTGGTATCTAGGGGGGTCTGAGCAATGGCTATCTCAAGAGCACAAATGCTTAAAGAACTCCTGCCGGGGTTGAATGCTCTCTTCGGTCTGGAGTACGAAAAGTACGAAGACGAACATACGGAAGTTTATGAGACTGAATCTTCGGAGCGTAGCTTTGAAGAGGAAGTAGCTCTTTCGGGGTTCGATGCTGCGCCTGTTAAGAATGAAGGTGCATCAATTTCGTATGATGTCGCGCAGGAATCTTTTACTGCTAGGTATAATCATGAAACGGTCGCAATGGGTTTCGCCATCACCGAGGAAGCTATGGAGGATAACCTCTATGACTCCCTTAGTGCTCGTTACACCAAAGCCCTTGCCCGTGCTATGGCTTATACAAAGCAGGTAAAGTCGGCCACGCCACTGAACAATGGGTTTGATACCTTTCAGTCTGGTGACGCGGTTACCCTGTTTTCCACTGCCCACCCGCTTGTTAGCGGCGGCACTAACTCTAACCGTCCCGCCACAGCGTCTGATTTGAATGAGACCTCGCTTGAGGCTGCTGTTATTCAAATCTCAAAGTGGACGGACCAACGTGGCCTTTTGATTGCGGCTCGTCCCCGCAAGTTGATTGTCCCACCGGACTTGATGTTTGTTGCAACTCGAATTCTCGAATCAGAGCTTCGGGTTGGAACCGCTGACAATGATGTCAACGCCATCATGACCAACGGTACAATCCCTGAAGGTTATGCGGTCAATCATTATCTCACGGACACAAATGCTTGGTTCATTCGCACTGATGTGCCGAATGGTATGAAGCACTTTGAACGTGCTCCAATGACGACCGCTATGGACGGTGACTTCCAAACGGGTAACGTGCGCTACAAAGCGCGTGAGCGTTATTCCTTCGGTGTTTCCGATCCTCTTGGAATTTTCGGTTCGCCCGGAGCTTCCTAACCCGGTGAGGGGGAGGGTTCGCCCTCCCCTTCTTTTTTTTAATTGTCGTAATGGCGTTTATGCGCTGGTTCAAGGAGAACTGTTATGGCAACGACACACTTTACGAATGGGGTTTCCAATCAAACGGTAGGTAATCCGCTGTATGATTATCCGTATTTGGACCCATTCAAGTTTTACACTTACGCTAATGATTTTTTCACTTATCATGCTGACGAGTGGACAATCACCACTACAGAGGGCGGCTCTGGTAATGCATCAGAAGCTTTAACTTCTTCTGCTGGTGGCGCGTTGCTCGTTACCAATGACGATGCTGATAATGATGCTGATTTCTTTAACCTAAAAGGCGAAGGCTTTAAATACGATTCTACAAAACGTATGTTTTTTAAAGCTCGTTTTAAGGTTAGCGATGCCACTCAATCCGACATTGTGATGGGTCTTCAGATAACGGACACAACCCCTCTTGATGTTACTGATGGCATTTTCTTCCAAAAAGATGATGGCGATACAAATATCGATTTTCATCTGGAAAAAAATAATTCAGCTACGTCTAATGCTGCCGTTGGAACGCTGGCAGATGATACGTTTATCACTGTTGCGTTTGCTTATGACCCCAATGGAAATGCTGGTTCTGGTTCTTTCAGCGTCTTTGTTGACGACTCGAAAGTAGCGGAGCAAACCACCTTAACGAATGTCCCTGATGATGAAGAGCTTACGGTCTCTTTCGGCATTCAAAACGGTGCTGCTGCCGCAAAAACCATGACACTAGATTTTATTATCGCTGCTGTTGAGCGATAGGGTTGGGTTGAGGGGGGTTTCCCCCTCTTTCCCTTTAGGGGGTTAATATGGCAGATGCTGTAAATGTCACCACTATCGAAGATGGAGAGCGGCAGCTTGTTGTTCAATTAACAAATCTGTCTGATAGCACTGGTGAAGCTAAGGTAACTAAAATTGATGTGTCTGGATTAAATACCAGCGCTACCGGACAATCGTGTAACGAGCTTCGTATTCAAGAAATATGGGCGCAAGTTCATGGTTTTGATGGGGTTCAGCTTTGGTATGATGCGGATACTGACGTAGTTGCCTTCAATGCTGGCGTTGGTTGGACTTATCAAGATTTTTCCAATGTGGGCGGGTTGAAGATGTATGGCACCAATGCGACTGGTGACATTCTTCTCTCTACTTTGGGAACAGAAGCGTCCGGTGATGCCTATCAGATCGTTATTCGGGCGGTGAAGTATTACGCCTAATGGGGATGGGGCCAGATATAATATGGAACGCGATATTAAGTATATGCGTTCCTGTTTTTGTATTTTGGCTCCGTTCTTTAGGGCAGAGATTTGATAGGATGGACGCTGAAATAAACAGTTTTCGCGTTGCGCTCTCTAAAACTAGAGAAAAAATGGCACATAATTATGTGACCAAAACTGATCTTCAGGATGACATCAAGTCAATTATGCTTAGGTTTGATAGGCTTGAGGAAAAATTTGACAAGATACTGACTGAGAGATTGTCAAGAATGTAGGTTTACAATGGCAGCAAGAAAAAAGCGCGGGACTGGTATGAAGGGTATGACCATTAAAGGCGGTCATAAGCGTCCTACTAAATCGGGCGCTGGTATGACTGCTAAGGGCGTAGCCAAGTACAGGCGTCAAAATCCGGGAAGCAAGCTCAAGACTGCTGTTACCGAAAAAAAACCTAAATCAAAAGCTAGGGCAAATCGTCGCAAATCTTTTTGCGCTCGTAGTGCTGGGCAAATGAAAAAATTTCCTAAGGCTGCTAAGAATAAAAATAGCAGACTACGTCAAGCTAGACGTAGATGGAGATGCTAATGGCTGTGAGCAAAAAATCTTCTGCAAAAAAGAAATCACCCGCTCGTAAGTCTTCGGCTAAAAAAAGTCGTGTTAATGAGGCGGGTAATTACACAAAACCTGCTATGCGTAAGCGATTGTTTAGTAGAATAAAGTCTGGTGGCAAAGGGGGCAAACCGGGCCAGTGGAGCGCAAGAAAAGCTCAGATGTTAGCAAAAGCTTATAAAAAAGCTGGTGGTGGGTACAGAGATTAATGTCAAAGCGTAAACCTCAAAAGAGTTTAACAAAATGGACAAAGCAAAGGTGGAGAACGAAGTCTGGGAAACCTTCGGGCAAAACGGGAGAAAGATACTTACCGGAGAAGGCCATCGAATCGTTATCCTCTCAGGAGTATGCAGCGACCACCAAAGCAAAGCGCCGGGGGACTGCTGCCGGGCAACAACACGTAAAGCAACCAAAAAAAATAGCTAAAAAAACAGCTAGGCATCGTAAATAATGGTTATGTCCAGAAGTCAAATGAGAAACCAATTAAAGGGTTCAAAAAAACAAGTTGATCTTAAAAAGCGAAAAAAGTCCAAGTCTTCTAAAAAGGTAAAGAAGAAGTGAATACTAAGAATGCTGTTGTTTATAAAGAACTGCGATCTTGGTCTAGTTCTGTTTTAGAAGTGCCAAATCCACATTTGGCTGGGTTACCTGCTTGCCCTTATGCAAAAAAGTCATGGTCAGAAAATCGTATTGATGTGCTGGTTGGGGAAAGTGTCTTAGATTTAAAAAAAGCAACAGCCTTATATAACCCAATTTCTACAGATATATTAATATGGGTTAGTTTTAACCTTGGTCGTCAAAATTTGTGGGAGCGCTGGGTTAATTTGTGGAATAAGAAAAATGTTAAAAGCGACGTTCATCTAATGTTGTTCCACCCTGATTATCCGCCATCAGAGGACAATGAGGATTTTTTAACCGATAACGAGTGGGAATCGTCTCTTGATGATTATGTTATGATTTTTATTCAATCCCTGTCCGGTCTTAATAAAGCAAGTGTAGCGCTGGAAGGGATTGGGTATTATAATCATTTCTCAGATCATCTTTATGAAACTTTGGTTTTGGATAGAAGGAGAGCTTGCGATGGCAATGGGTAAAAGGAAAATGGCTAAGAAGAAAAAAACAATGAAGAAAGTCATGGCGCGTGGCGGCATGAAAAAAGTTATGATGCGTGGCGGCACTAAATCTATGAAGAAAAAGAAGTAATTAAATGGCTACCAGCGGTACATCAAATTTTACCCTAGATATCTTGGATATCTGCGAAGAAGCCTATGAAAGGGCTGGGGTTGAGATGCGTAGTGGTTACGAGCTTAAAACGGCTCGACGCAGCTTAGACCTTATGTCTCTCGAATGGATTAATCGTGGGATTAATTTGTGGACTATTGAGGAGGGTACCCTTGCGATAACCGCTGGTACAGCCACTTACAGTTTCCCGGCAGGAACTATTGATTTTATTGATCATCACATTAGGACAAATGCGGGTAACACAGCTAATCAGTCAGATTCTACTTTAACAAGAATTAGCCCGTCAACATTTGCTAATATCCCCAATAAATTAACTCAGGGGAAACCTTTGCAAATTTACATACAAAGGACTAATTCCCCGCAATTTACTCTTTGGCCTGTGCCAGATAGCACAGAAACTTATACCTTAGCGTTTTTGCGGATTAAGAGAATTGAAGATGTCGGAACAAAAGGTTCTAATAATTATGACGCCCCTGAGCGTTGGCTCCCGGCCCTAACGGCTGGCCTTGCGTATTATGTTTCTATGAAAAATCCAGAAACGCAGGAAAGAACGGCTGGTTTAAAACAAGTTTATGATGAGCAATTTAACTTTGCCGCTGGAGAGGACCGTGTAAAGGCTGGAATAAGAATAACTCCGGGGGGATATAACATATAATGTCTTACGCTTCTGGTAAGTATGCGCTTGGTATTTGTGATCGTAGCGGTTTTACATACAAATTGAAGGATTTGGTGTATGAGGTGCAGGACGGTAAAAATACAGGTTTGCGTGTAGGGCGAGATATGCTGGACCCGGATCATCCCCAAAATTTTTTGGGTAGGTTTCCGGTAGATGATTTTCAAGCGTTACAAGGAGCGAGGCCAGACAACAGGTTAGATTCTTCTTCAAATGCTTCTGCTAATTGGAACCCTGTCGGAGATAGAAACACTTTGGCAGATGCCTATGGTTTTTCTACTGAAGATAGCCTACAGGCTACGGGGTCTGTAGGTTCTGTTACGGTTTCAGTTTAATGACTGGCTTTAGCGAAGACATATCGTTGATGCAAAAGGCTGCTGCTGATCCTAATGTTTTTTATTTTGTTAGCGTTGATGGTTCAGAAGATCAAAATGCTAAAGTTTTAGTGGAGTTTTCTGGTTTATCAGATTTGGATCATGCTATGTGGTTTGGGAAATATGTTTCTTTGTTGTTAAAAATGAACGACTTTTCTGGTTATTCTGAATTGCCTAATTGAGAGTAGATCATGAATTACACGCAATTAAAAACAGCTATTCAGGATTACACGCAAAGCAGCGAAAGCTCTTTTGTCACCAATATAGATACGTTTATTGCTCAAGCTGAAAATCGTTTGTTTTTTGATATCGATGTGCCTGACTTCCACAAAAATGTTACTGGCACAATGACAACGAATAATACGTTTCTTCAAAAGCCATCTGATATATTTAAAACTTACTCTTTGGCAATTATTCAAACTGGCAATGTTTACAGTTATCTTTTGCCTAAGGATGTTTCCTTTATCAGAGAGGCATTCCCTGACACTGATGATACGGGCTTACCAAGTTATTATGGTAATTTTGATGACTTGTTTTTTATCGTAGCCCCCGTTCCAGATCAGGATTATACGGTAGAGCTTCATTACAAATTCCAACCTAATGTGCTTTCTTCTACTAATGAAACTAGCTGGTTTGGAGACAATGCAGAAGCAGCGTTGTTGTACGGCACTTTGGTTGAGGCGTATACATACCTAAAGGGTGAGCAAGATATTATGGCGTTTTATCTTCAAAGGTATCAAGAGGCGCTTCAGGCCCTTCAGAAGTACGGAACTTTTGAGGTTAATATGGATTCGTACCGTAATACCATGAGGTTGACAGCATGAGTTTTCGTATTACTGACGCATTATCTACTGGCGAAATTCCTTCAGTATTTGTTGAAACAAGCTCAAACGGTGGTTTGTCAGCGGATCAAATAGCTGATTTATGTTGTCGTAAGCTAATTTACGTTTCTGATAACGCGCCTTCAGAAATACGAGATCAAGCTAATGAGTTTAAAGAACGTGTAGAAAATGTTGTTTTGGGGTATATTAAAGAGGCTATGAGGGCAGAGCGAGATCGTTGTGTTCATATCGCTTCTGTTGGTGGTTATGATGATCTCGCAAATCTGTTGAGGAGAGCGTAATGGCGTTTAGCGGAAATTTTATGTGTACATCTTTCAAGAAGGAACTTCTTGAAGCTGTTCATAATTTTAAAAATAGTGGCGGGAGCACTTTTAAATTAGCGATGTATACAAATTCCGCTAGTTTTACTGCTGCTACTACAGCGTATACTACCAGCAATGAAGTGAGTGGGACCGGGTATTCCGCTGGCGGCGGAACCCTAACAAGGGTTAACCCCTCTAGTAGTGGCACTACTGGGTTTACGGATTTTTCTGATCTTACGTTTTCCTCTTCTACTATCACGGCTCGCGGTGCTTTAATATATAATGATTCTGCGAGTGGTGACCCAACGGTTGTTGTTCTGGATTTTGGCGGCGATAAAAGTAGCTCTTCTGGGGATTTTACAGTTCAATTCCCCGCTGCTGATGCGTCAAATGCCATTATTAGAATAGCGTAAGGATACGATATGGCGTCTTTAACGGGATGGGGGCGCGAAACATACGGTAGTGGGGCGTGGAATTCTCCTGCTCCCGTTGCGGTTACGGGGATTGCTGGGACTGGTGGTGTCGGCAGTGTTTCTATTGGTACTGGAATTGGCGTTTCTGTCACTGGAGTTGCGGGGACTGGTCAAGTTGGAAGTGGAACTACTATAGGATTGCCGATAATTTTTTCTGTGACTGGTGTTTCTGCTACTGGGCAAACGTCACAGCTTAATGTTTGGAGTGGCGTGGGTCCAAATCAAACGGCTAATTATCAATTGGTAGTGACTTAGTTGAGGTTAAAATTAACCTGAATAGGTTAGGAGAGTTAAATGGTAAGTACATACGTAAATGATCTTCGTCTTGAGGAGATGGGAACGGGTGAAAACTCCGGTACGTGGGGTACAAAAACCAATACAAATTTAGAGTTAATCGCGGAAGCGTTTAGCATGGGAACTGAAAATCTTGGTTCCGATGCTAATACCACAATTACCGTTGCCGATGGCACCTCTGATGAAGCTAGGTCTTTTTATCTAAAGATTACTTCTACCACTTTGTCAGCAACGCGAACAGTAACGCTTGCTCCAAATACTCTTAGTAAAATTTGGATTATTGAAAATGCGACTACTGGTAGTCAGTCAATATCAATTAAACAGGGGTCCGGGGCAGAAATTACAATTCCAAATGGCGGGGTAAAAGCTGTTGTTACGGACGGGGCTGGTTCCGGGGCTGCTGTTTTTGATGTTTTTACTGACTTGTCGGTTGCTGGCACCCTTACTACGGGGGCTAGTGTTACTGTCGGGAGCGGTGCGGCAGAAGATACAAAAATTGTTTTTGACGGCAATGCACAAGATTTTTATATCGGATTGGACGATAGCGCTGACGATTTGGTCATTGGTAGAGGTTCTACTGTTGGCACAACGCCAGCAGTGGAAATTGATGAAAATTTAGATATTAAGTTTGCTGAAAGTATCGGTGTGGGACAAGCCGCATCTAGCACGACTGGAGACATCGTAGCGCAAACGATGAGCTTGAAAGGCACCACCCCTAGCCTCACAATTGGTGATGGTGGGGCAGAAGACACAAAGCTTGTTTATGACGGTAACGCTAAAGATTTCTATATGGGTTTAGATGACAGTGCTGATAAGCTTGTCGTTGGTGTTGGATCGACTGTTGGAACCAATTCTATTTTAACGCTTGATGATGACTCGGTTACAGTGGGAGATGGGGCTGCTGCTGATACAAAAATTGTTTTTGACGGAAACGCTCAGGATTTTTACATTGGGTTAGACGACAGCGCTGATGACTTTATAATTGGTCTTGGTTCTGCCGTTGGGACTACCCCAGCGATTTCAATAGATGAAAATCAAGGCGTTACTTTTAGTAAGTCGGTTATTGGCTCTACCCTTACAGATACCTCTAACACAGGTAGTATTACATTAGATTTTCAAGCTAACCAAAACTTTGTTTTGACTTTAACAGGGAATGTAACTCTAGCCAATCCAACAACTGAAGCGGTTGGTCAATCTGGCATTATGGTTTTTATTCAAGACGGAACTGGCTCCCGGACTTTGTCTCTTGGAACTGATTACGAAACTGCTGGTGCGGCGGGGATAACCTTGAGTACTGCTGCGAGTGCGGTTGATGTAGTCCCGTATTTTGTAAAGGCTGCTGGTAGCATCCAACTTGGCGCACCACAAAAGGCATTTAGCTAATGGCAATTGTTGCTCCTGCATCGTTTTTTATGGCATCAAGCGGCGCTGCGCCGTTTGACTCTACTCTTATTGGAAACAGTGTTTGGTTTGACGGCAGCGCTGATTTTTTAAGTCGAAGTCCTACTAGCTTTAGCTCTAATAAATATGTGGGTGCTTTTTGGTTTCAAAAAACCTCTCATCACAGTGGTAACCAAGGCTTTATGATGTTGGGTGCTTCGGGCGGTGTTAATACAACCGGAGCTTGGATGAGTGGGAACAATCTTTATTGGACATGCAATAATACAAACGTAAGGTCGGTTGGAGTTTTTCGAGACAATGCATGGTATCATATGATTATGAGTTGGGATTTAGCAAAAACAGACTCAAGCACTGCGGGGTCTCAAGGGTCAAAATTAAAAGTATTTATTAATGGCGTGGAGTTTACAGACTACGACCAAAGTTATGGCGGTATTAGTTCTACAACAGGAACATCATTTACTAATGATAATAGCCAAATAGTCGGTGAAACGGCTGGCGGCTATATGCATGGGTATATGACCCAGTGCGTAATGCTAGATAACAAATCTATTCAAGACGAGGATGTAGCTGTATCAGATTTTCTTGACACTTACACATATGGAACAAACGGTTCTCAGTTTATTCCAAAAAAAGATAGTGAGGTTGCTTCATTAGCAGGTACTGCTGGCGGCAACTCTTTTTGCTTAGATTTTGCAAATAGCTCAGATTACGGTAATGACATTAGCGGGAATAACAAAGACTTGTCTGTAAGCGGAACTATGGCAACCTCGCAACAGTCGACTAATACACCTAGCAATGTCTATGCGACAATGGATGTTTTAAAATTAAATGGATTAGACAATTCAACCCTTGGCATTTCCGAAGGAAATTTAAGGGTCACGGGCGCTGGCGGTTCTGATGGAGGATTTATTTCTACACTACCCCTCTCCACTAGCGGTACAACGGAATTCCAGTCAACGTGGAATGATGGTGATGGTATTGTAGGGATTTGCTGCTATGAAAATCTAGCGGCTAAGGCTGGTTCAAACCCATCGTATCCTGCAACTCCGTCAAATAATGTTTCCGCTGGCTCAGGGGGAAATTACAATGCCGCTTACGGTTATAGAGAAAATGGTCAAAGCATAGTAGTTGCTTCTAGCGGAATAACTGCAAGTTCGCAGGGCGATGCTATGACGACTAATTCTGTTCTTACCATTCGATATAACGCTGACGATAATGAAATTACATATTTAAAAGATAATTCTGCTCAAGGCAGTGCTGTTTCTACTGTTGCCGGGCTGACCTATTTTGCCTTTTGCTGCCGGTATAATGATTATGACATCACCATGCATTTTGAAGAAGGAAAATTCCCACATACAATTGGATCAGGGAATAAAACTCTAAGTTCCTCGGATTTAAATGCACCGAGTAACCAAGGAATAGACTCTTTTAATGCTGTGAAATATACGGGAAATGGTACTGCAATAGGAAGCGGTGGTTTAGGCGTTACTGGAACAGGTTTCCAGCCAGATTTCGTATGGATAAAAAACCGCGATCAAACAGACAGTCACGCTTGGTACGATGCTGTTCGCGGGGTCACTAAAGAAATTGAATCTGACACTACCACAGTCCAAAGCACGGAATCTGAAGGATTAACAGCATTTGGGTCTGATGGTTTTACAGTTGGGAATCGTGATCAAGTTAATACCAACACAGAGGATTTTATAGCTTGGCAATGGAAAGGACAAAACGGAACAACAGCTATAAGTGCAGATTCCCCACCCAGTCTTGCTTCTACGGTAAGTGTGGCTGATGCAGATCATTTTAGTATAGTGAGTTATACTGGAAATACGTCTTCCGCGCAGACAATTGGTCATGGTTTATCTGGGCCTCCAGAAATGATAATTGTTAAAAATTTAGCGCAAGCGGGCGCAAACTGGGCGATCTACCACAAAACAAATGCAGCTACGAATTACATTTTGTTTTCTGGTGGTCATACGTATGCAAATACCAATTATTTTAATGACACGGAACCCACTACCTCATCACCTTTTGTTTTTTCGGTTGGCAACGGTACACCGGATACAAACGGAAATGGGCAAGCAATGATTGCATATTGCTTTCGCTCAATCCCCGGTGTGTGCCGAGTAGGCGGTTATATTGGAAACGGCAACGCAAACGGTCAGTATATCCAAACTGGATTTAGACCTAAATTTGTCATGGCAAAATGGGCAACTGGCGGCAGTTTGTCGTCTGAAAACTGGATTACAAAGGACATTACGAGACAACCATTTAACGAAAACAACCTGAAAGATTTATTTCCGTCAAGTAACGGCGCAGAGGCTGCTGGCTCAACGCACGGCATCGACATTCTGGCAGATGGTTTTAAAATGCGGGGGACTGGTGGCGCTAATAATGTGCTTAACGCCACGTATATCTACCTTGCAATAGCAGATATCGCGGGTAATGAAACCTTGCCTCCGGTATATGGCAGATAGTTTAGGATAGGAGAAGAAAATGTGGGCAAGAATTGAAGACGGTGAAATTGTGCAAACAATTTCTTCCCCAAAATCTATAGTTGTAAATCATGTCCATCACCCAAAGGCGATTTTTGGGTCTTCTTGGACAAATGAAGAAAGAAAAGCAATAGGGATTGTTCCTTATGAATATTCTGGCTCTCATGGAGATTCAAGGTTCTATAACAATTCAGAATCTTCTCCTGTGGTAGGCTCAGACAAAGTTGTTATCACAAAATCAAAGTCTGCTCGTTCAGTTTCTGATGTTAAAAAAGATTTAAAAAAGGAAGTTAATCGCATTTTAAAAGGTTGCCTTGATCGAACTGATTGGGTGGTTGTAAGAAAGGCAGAAACAGGCAAAGACGCTCCTGCTGATATTGCAAAATGGCGCACAGACCTAAGAGAAAAAGCTGCCGCTCTTGAAACTTCTATTGATAGCAAATCAGATATTGCAGGTCTTGAAGCTATTGCAGCCTTTACACAAGAAATGGCAGATGCTGGTAAAACAGCTTCGGAATTTGATGATTGGCCTAAAGACCCTCGTTCATCAAGTTAAAATTAACCTGTACGGTGTAGCCAGTTGGCCTTACAAAAATTAACTTTTCGTCCCGGTATTGTGAAGGACATGACTCGCTATAGCGGCGAGGGCAATTGGTTTGATTGTGATAAAGTCAGGTTTGTTAATGGTTTGCCTCAAAAAATTGGGGGGTGGGTAAAAATTAATACAGATGCATTTAGCGGTGTTTGTCGATCTCTCTTTAATTGGTCAACTCTTGCAGGAAGAGATTTTTTATCAATAGCAACATCAAAAAGGCTTCTTATTGAAGAAGGAACAGCTATTAATAATATCACTCCTTTAAGAACTTCTAATGTTGCATTGGGGGCTAACCCGTTAAAAACTGGGACTGCTGGAAGCGGAGAAGTAACGGTAACCCATGTTGGACATGGCGCTTTGGTGGATGACACTGTAATTATGACAGGCGCTACCACTGTGGATGGCGTAACTGCCGCACAATTAAATACAAGCCATGTTATTACTGCTGTTGGAGACGCTAACACGTATAAATTCACGACGACTGGTGCGGCGTCTTCGGGCGCTACTGCTGGGGGTGGATCGTCTGTTTTGGTTTCTTATGAGATTAATACTGGGGCTTCTGAGGCAGCGTCTGATGGTTTGGGTTTTGGCGCTGGGTTTTGGGGTGGCACTAGGTCTGGCGCTACAACTACAACTTTAGCTTCTGGAATTAATGATTCTGTCACTACAGTTTCTTTAACCTCAGCTACTGGATTTGACACTGCCTCTACTGCACTTTCTGCCAATATTGATGCTGTTGATGGAGAGATTACGGTCACTTCAACAAGCGGTTTTCCGTTTGTTGGTATAATTAAAATCGACTCTGAGGAGATGTATTATACTTCGGTTAAGTCCGATACGGAATTGTCGAGTATAACTAGAGGGTATAACGGTACAACGGCGGCTTCTCACAGTTCTAGTGCTTCTGTTACTTATGTTGGTACGGTTGTAATAGATAATGAAATTATAACCTATACGGGTGTTTCCACTAATGATTTAACCGGAGTTCAAAGAGGACAGCTTGGAACTGACGCTGTTGCTCATGACGCAGGAGCCACGGCTACAGAATCTTTTAATTTTGTGGGTTGGGGGTCAACGATACCAGTTGAAGCTGGAGTTAACCCAGACTTTGCGATTTCTGTTCGCTTGTGGAAACAGGACAATTTTGGAGAAGATTTACTAGCTAATATTTATAAGGGAAGATTGTATTATTGGGATTCGAGCGGTGGGTTTAGTAATAGAGCCGTTGAATTATCTAGTTTAGCAGGTTCTGCTGATTGCCCAACTTCTGCTAGGGTTGTTTTAGTTTCGGATAATGACCGCCATGTTTTGGCATTTGCGTGTGATGATCGAACAACAGGCGAGATAGACCCTCTTTTAATACGTTGGGGCGACCAAGAATCTTTAACTGATTGGACACCTGCCGCTACTAATACGGCGGGGGATTTAAGGATTAACAATGGTTCCGAAATTATTACGGCAGTTGAAACACGCCAAGAAATTTTAGTTTGGACTGACAGAAGTCTGCATTCTCTAAGATTTGTGGGGAACCCATTTGTTTTTGGTCAAACGATGATATCACAAAATGTGACTATTATCGGTCCAAATACTGTTACTGCTATGGGTGATACTGTTTTTTGGATGGGTAACAATACATTCTATACATATGATGGTCGCGTATCTACGTTACCGTGTCCGGTTAGAAATTTTATTTTCCAAGATTTAAAATTTAGTGATCGAAATAAATTTTTTGCTGCAACAAATTATGAATTTAATGAAGTTATGTTTTTTTATGTTTCTGAAGATTCAGAAGATATAGATAAATATGTAATTTATAATACGCAAGAACAGGTTTGGTACACGGGGACTTTGGCCCGGACAGCGTGGATTGATCGTAGCATTCGAGAGTTTCCGGTAGCAGCGGCAACTGATGGATTTGTATTTCAACATGACAATGGATTGGATGACGGCAGTCAAACGCCAGCTACTGGAATTAGCGCTTTTATAGAAAGTTCTGGATTTGAAATAGGTGAAGGCGATAAGTTTCAATTTGTAAGTCGGTTAATACCAGATTTAAGTTTTAACGGTTCTTCTGCCGAATCCCCGTCTGTGTCTTTTTCCTTAAAGCCAAGAGATTTTCCGGGTTCTGCATTCGGTACTTCAGATTCCGCTTCTGTTACGGCAACGCAAGTTGTAGATGTTGAACAATTTACAGATCAAGCTTTTGTGCGACTTCGTAGTCGAGAAATGGCGGTTAGACTAGAATCTAGTGATACTGGTGTGTTTTGGAGATTAGGTGCTCCGCGTATAGATGTAAGGTCAGATGGAAGACGTTGATGGCGGCAGCTTCTGAAAAAAGCCAAATAGTTTCTTTTACCCTGCCTACTCCAACTAGAGGGTATTCTACGGAGTATATGAATTCTCTTGTTCGTTCTTTAGAGATTTTCTTTGAGAGATCGCAAGAAGAAGGTAATATTAGGGGGTCAACGCTTATTTTGACTAAATTGCCTACAAGTGGTGCTGATCTTTATAACGGTGAGGTGTATGTTGACGAAGACGGATTTTTGAAGATTGTCCGGTCAGAGGATAACTTCACGCCGTCACTATCTGGCTCTGTTGGGTCGGTGACGGTTTCTACTTCTTAGGAGTTTGTTATGGCGATAATTTATCCTCAGGCAGAAGACCCAAGGCTTCAAAACGTCCAAGCCCCTGTGCAGGTTAATCAACGTCTTCCTCAATATCCCAGCGCTACAACAGATTATACTGGTCAAATAGTGCGTCAATTTTACGATCAAGGGGGAATTGTCGGTCCCGCTATGGATGCGTTGATGCGTCCTCATTCTGCTAAAATTAATGATTTTGTTCGCCAAAGTTTAATGCGTGATTATGACGCCGCTAGAGAATCTAGAAGGCTTGCCCGTGAGCAAGCTCAGACTGCTGCTGCCGTTGCCCCAGAAGCCTCTATGAGAGAAGTTCTGCCTAGTGATGCAGAAGCTGTTGTTTCAATGGAGAAGGGTGGTTTAGTTAAACAGGCGCAGCGTGTTCAAAACCAAGGTCGTCATGGTGATTCCATGCTCGTCCACATGAACCCAGATGAGTATCGCGCTATGACTGCCTTAGGTGGTCTAGGTGGGCTGGCGGCTAATCAGGTTACAATTAACCCGGAAACGGGTCTGCCAGAAATGTTCTCGTTTAAGGATATTTTGCCCACCATTGTAGGTGTTGCAGGGGCAGCGTTTGGTTTGCCAACTTGGGCCGTTGCCTTGGGAACAGGGGCTACAACAGCAATTACGACTGGCGATATCGGCAAGGGCTTGATGGCTGGTCTGGGTTCCTACGCTTTGGGCAGTCTTATGGATACATTTGGCCCTGCTGGGGTTGACCCGGCAAATACCACAAATATAGCGACAAATGCCGCTGGTCAGGCAAACGTGGCTGGTGGTGGCTTCGCACCATTTGATGCGTTTGAGTATGGTACAAGTTTAGGTGGGGGAACGCCTATACCCGCTGGTCAAGTCGGTCAGTTCAGCAATGTTTTGCCTAGAGATTTAAGTTCTTTTGGTGCTCCCTTTAATCCTCAGGCGACCCGTGCTTTAGGTGTTGATTTAAGCCCAACCTTTGTTGGGGACGAAGGTTTTAGAGCGGCTGCATTAGCAGGTAGAGGGCTGACTCAAGGGGGTATCACCTATGGGCCACAGGCGACAAGGTCCATTGCGGCTGGATTGCCAGCGGTAAAACCGCCGATGATGAACACTACTTTCCCGGCTAATCCTGCTGGAACTAGTGAGGCACTTAGTAGACTAAATGCGGTTGGTGCTAGAGAAGCCGCTAGAGCCGCTGACCCTAGCTTAACTACTGGTCAATTAGGAAACGTCTTCCAAGAATCATATAAACAAAATGTTTACGATGCAGCCCCGTGGATGGGTGACGCAACAACCCGTGGTAAATTTGATTATTTGGGAGAGGGGATATCTAAAATAGGAGAGAAGGGTTATCCCGGATACTTTGAGACTGGCGCTAAAGCACTTACTGGTGTTGCTGGCCTTGCTGGTGGTGCTGGTTATTTTGACCCACCGGAGTATGAAAACTTTACTCCGGGGCAAACGCTTCGCAAGTCCTATATAAAACCAGATATTGAACCATTAGACAGAACGGTTAATTTAGAAGGTTTTGATCCAAGCAGGGTGGGTTTGGACCCACAATTTAGCTTTTTTGCCAAAGGCGGCAAAAAGGGTAACTTGGAAACGGTAAACGCTCAGTCTGGTTATTCAGATGTGCCAATGGCGCAGCAGGGTATTGTCCAGCCAAATCCCGGTCAAGGCCCAGCAACGCCGCAAAGAAATCCGCAAGTCGGTAATATGCAGTCTGCTATTATGCAAGCAGCAAGAGAAGTAGCCTCAAATACAGCCGCTCCAGCCGCTCCAGCCGCTCCTCGTCCTAGAGGTATGCCACTTACGCCGGGGGCTATGGCTAATTTGATATACCCATCTGGTCAGGCAGTTCGTATGCAGGAAGGTGGTGTGCCGTCTGAGGAAATGATGGCACAGCAAGGCATTATGGATGTTGCCTCTGAAGAGGTTAAAAATAACTTGAACGAAAGAATGTCTGTCACGCCTTCTGCTGATCAACCCCAAAACCCTGAGGAAAGAGCTATATATGACCGCGCCATGTTAGCGGTTCAGGGAATGTTGGAGCCAGAAGATGCTCAAATGGCTATTAGGGAGTTTATCGAGACATTTGGCCCTGAAGCATATAATATGATTATGGAATTAGCTCGTTCTCCTAGAGATGAAGGGGGCGTGGTTAAACCTGCTAATGGTGATACTACGGTAGCTGATGGAGCGATACAGGGAGAGGACGTTATAGCTGGTAAAATCGTTGATCCAGACACGGGAGAGGAGACAGCAAATCTTCGCGTGGGGGAAAACGAATATATAGAGCCAGCAGATAGTTTGTCTAGGAGAGCGATGGCGGCAGGTTTAGATGGAACTCCCGAGAATGGTGCGTTGGTAAGGGGAATGGAAGAGGAGCAATTGCGTCAAGCATTTGGATGATATGCAGGTATCGTTAGTTGACCCTAACTATGTCAGCGCCATCTGGAAGGAGGTCGAGCCAATACTAGGAAAATCCATTCATACGGCACATGGTCGTTACACAATGGATGATATTCTTAGGGAAATCGTTAATTTCGAGCAACATCTGTGGATTGTTTTTAACGATGACAAAAAAATTATCGCGTCCTTAACAACGCGATTTATTTTTTACCCTAAAAAGAAAATGTTGGCCGGTCAATTTTTAGGTGGCGTTAAAATTATGAGGTGGCGTGATCCAATGTTGCAGACATTGGAGAAGTGGGCGAAGGATAATGACTGTGACGGCTTGGAAATGACAGGTCGAAACGGTTTTGAAAAAGTTTTGGGGCCTCATGGTTGGACACCGGAATATGTTGTATTTGAAAAAATGTTTGAAGGAGACGGCTAATGGGTAAAGGCGGCGGCGGCAGCGCACCTGCACCTGCGCCTCAACCTCAGCAGGTTACAACCAATACATCTGCTTTACCGGATTATGTAGAGCCGTTTTTTACTGATTTGCTGGAAAGGGCTGAGGGAGTTTCTCAGGAACAATATCGAGGCATTCCTACTCAAAGGTTGGCTGATTTTGATCCGTTGCAAAGAGAATCCTTTGATGCTGCTTCCAGCATTGCGCGTGGCGGTTTGCCTGAAGAATTAGGCGCGGCTAGAACTCGTTATCAACAAGCAATGGATTTTCAACCGGGATATACGCCCGGTGTGGCCCAAGGCGGCGATTTTACCGCTCCCGGCGTTGCTGAACAGTACATGAATCCATTCATTGAGAACGTCATTGATGTTCAACAAGCCCGTGCGCGTAGGCAGTTTGCAGAAGAGACTGATCCTCGTCTTGCGTCTCAAGCTGTTCGTGCTGGTGCTTTCGGTGGCTCAAGAGAGGGAATTGTTCGCGGTTTGGCCCGTGAGAGATTAGAAGATAGGTTGGGTGATCTAGAGGCAACGCAACGCGCTCAAGCTTTTGAGCAAGCTCAGAAGGCGTTTGAAGCAGATCAGATGCGTGGGTTGAGAGCGTTTGGTCTTACTGAAGAGGCGGCACAACAAGCTGGTCGATTGGGACTTGCTGGTGAACAACTTGGGATGACTGCCGCACAAAGGACGGCGGCTCTCGGAGAGGGTGAGCAAGCCCTTGGTTTACGTCAAGCTGATGTGCTTCGCCAAATTGGAGAGCAACAACAAGCATTCGACCAACAGCAATTGGACATTGCGACTTCAGACTTTATTTCTGAACGTGATTTTCCGCGTCAACAAGTTGCGTATATGGGGGGAATTCTTCATGGAGTTCCCGTTAGCCCGATTAGTGAAACAGCAACTTTCCAAGCTCAACCTAGTTCAGCGCAACAAATGCTCGGTTTTGGACTGGGTGGTCTTGGTTTAGCCAAGAGCATATTTGGTTAGGAACAGATTATGAGTCTTGCCCATCTATCAATCATTGAAAAAGATGATCTTATTAAAAAGATGCCAAAAGACGCCTTGAAGCGTGAGCTTCGGGAGCCTTCTGGAAATTTGCCTCTTTTCTTAATTGCCGCTCGATTAAAAGAAGTCGAGGGTATGGAAAAAGAAGCTATGGCAAGGCAGTTCTCTCAAGAGTCAGGAAATCAGGAGCCAACTATAGCTCATAGATTGGCTAGAGAAGTTATGCCTCAAGCGCCTCTTTCAAATATGGCAGCAAATCCAGCCCCGCAACCTCCTCCTGATCGTCAGGGGCAAATGGCTCAAGCTCTTGCTGGGCCTCAAGCGCCGTTGCCAACCGTTTATCGCAATACAGGCGGGTTAGCAGCGTTGGGCGGTCAGGCTATGCCAGCAATGTATGAAGCCTTTTTAAATGACCCGGAAATGTTAATGGGTGCAGGATTAGGCCCTGTTTTGTTGTCTGATATGTTGAGTGAGGGTGAGGCTGCTTCAGCGCCAGCATCTTTACCTAATCCCGGTCAACGTCCTCAATTGCCGCCTACTGTTCAAATACAGCCTTCTCAGGTTCCCGGCTCTAATGCTCCTGTGCAAATTTCAGGCGGCGATACGCTACCAACTGTTCGCGCTCAATCTGGTACGGAAAACGTGCAGGTTGTTGATCCTGTTGCGGCGGCTCCGGTTACCAATACAATCATACCAGAAACAGCGGGTGGCCTTGCGATAAGCCAGCTTCCTTCTGCGCCACCCGTGTTGCAAAATGTTGCGGGGTACTTAGGTCGAGGTGAATCTGACCCTTTCTATAATAGGCAACGCAATAGAGATTACGTGGGGCAGAGGTTACGCTCTAGGGGGCTGACCGGAAGCCATGTAGATTTTTTAGATAATTTAGAAAGTCAAGGGGTCTTAGATAATCCTTATGACGATTCTTTGTTTACAGATATTGCAAATCAAAGAATGTCTGATGTGCTTTCTGGGGCGGCTCCAGATGTTTCGGGGAATATGCAATTAGATGTAAATTCCGGGGAGCGTATGCCCTTTTACGAAAACCCGCGTTGGATTGAAAATCAAAGAAACAATGTGTTGCGCGATATGATGCAACGGGCTTTGCTTCCAAGTGATACTCTGGGGGGTGACGGTCTTGGTGTTTATGGAGCGGATTATTTAAAGCATCTTGGTTTTGATTCAGATACAGATTTAGATGCAGCCGCTCAAGATATGTATTATCATCCAAAGTATTTAGAAAACGCTCCTACTGCTTATGATTTTTATCAACAAACTGCACAAAGACCTGACTATGTAAAAGCTGGGGCAGCGCAGACTTTAAATGAACTTGGTGTGGATGCCTTTACTCGTCCAAGTCAATTGCAATCTCAGCGTGTTTTTGAATATCTTCCTGACGAAGAATTAACTGTTCGCACTCCACGCAGGTTGTCTCCTTATCATAGCGTTAGTCATGTTAAGCCTTTTAACATTAGAAAGCCATTGAGTGCGGAAGAAGTACGCAATCATGTAGGTTTTACACCCGCTGAACGCGAAGCCATAATGGCAACACCCAATCAAGATGTATATTATTATGGCCCTCGCAATAATCGGACTATATTTGCAAGCGATCCAGAAACTGGTGTGCCAGATTTTTCTAATTTTCCTCAATATTCAGCAGAACTTTTTAACCAAAGATTTGATACAAGGGCAGAGACCGCACAACGCGCAGAAGCTTTTAATCGCCGTAATATAGACCTTATGGCTCAGAATGCCGCGTCAATAATGAGAGGGCGTGGCGGCGACCAGCCCGGACAGGCGCAAAGAGAAAGTTATGCCGCTGGTATTATGGAGCGTCATCCAGAAAGAGTGAATTATTTCTTATCTCAACCGTTGCCCCCATTGGGGAGAGGCGGACATGCAGCTTTTGGAGGGTTAAGTGGCTTAGGTAATCTCTTTGATCTCTTTGGCCCTCAGTCTAATATTGATCCAAATGCAGGTCAGGCGCAAATTTCTGGTGGAAATGTTCTTCCTGTGGTTAATGCTCGGACTGGCTTAAAGGGCAAATATCCGGGAGATGCTCCGCGCATTACAGACAAGATGTTAGCGGCGGCGGCTCGTAGAAGAAAAGAAAAGGGCGATCCACGGCTGTATAATCAAGGTCGTAAAGTATCTTTTGAGGAGACATATAAAAAAGGCGCGTCTCCAGCGAATCAGATTGCCGCTATGTTTGGCATCCCGTCTGCTGTGGCTGATCAAGAAGAGCGCGTATATGGAGGTATGGACACTCTTCCTCCGTATCAACCTGAGAATAATCCGCTCGCTTTGCGCTCTAAAGGATTTACGTCTCCTACCGGAACGCTTAGACATGGTGGTGAAAGCCCAGATTATAGCTCTCTTTCTGGGTTAGACGTTTTAAAAATGATGAAACAGATTACGGGAGATGCGGGAAGCTTGCCGACTGTCTTTGCTAATGAGGGTTACCCGCCACCAGACCGAGTTTATTCGGGTGATTGGCGTAATCTTCGTCCACATACAATCGAGACTTATAGGCATCAGGGCTTGCCAGTCAGGGAGGCTTCTGACTTATATACACAAGGCAATACGATAATAAACGCCGCACGGCGTGAACATGAATTTACAGAGCAAGACCCGGAGCGAAATATTCTGGGTACAAACCCACTTGAGACGGAAGCGGGTAAACTTCTTGATGTGCCGGAAGCAGAAACTCAGACAGTCGGGAAACGAGATGTTCTGACAAGTGATGGTTATTCTGTGTCAGCCAATGTTACTTCTCCAGAAAAATATGATGCGGTAGCTCCTGAGC
>VTLG01008805.1_pt1 | contig 32254 bp, 55 predicted proteins | sample 4694571 | NCBI WGS metagenome assembly VTLG01 (sample SAMN12604809, study PRJNA352737) | marine metagenome | biome: ENVO:00000447; feature: ENVO:00000209|ENVO:00000569|ENVO:01000036; material: ENVO:00002151; isolation source: viral sequences binned using virsorter ...
AGTTCATGATGCTGGAAGATATTTACAAAAATTTAGATCGTATAACTAAACACATTGAAGATATGGCTTTAAACAAAGTAAACATAGAATTTTTAAGAAAACAAATGGATAAAGTTTTAGAAGATATCGAAAAATTAAAAGATGCATCAAGAGATATGCATTATAAAAATGGAAACGGAAAATGATTGAAGCAGTGATAGGATTATTAATGTTCGTAAACGGAGAAATTAAGGAACACCGTATTCAACCCTCGATGGCAGCTTGTTTACGCGGTAAGCGTGAAGCGGAGAGGACCTACAGTGAAAGTGTGTCTTACAAATGTTGGAAGGGTAAAGCAAAGACTGAAATTTATATGGGCGAAAAATCCATAAAAGCAATAATACTTGAATAAAAAATTATACGCATTTTTCCTTAAAAAAAATAGGCCTAAAAGAAGACAAAACCCTATAGCTAAAGAATTAAGTGATGGACGTTATCACCCGCGTGTGGTAAAAAGTAAGAAAGCTTATGACAGAAAAAAACACAGTAAGATTTCAAGCAGAGATAGTGAATGGGAAATGTCCGACGTGTAGTGAATATACAATGCTAGTTGGAATTACCCGAGAATTTTATAGATGCTTAACATGTGGTGGTGATCTTCAACAACATATTAATGGTAAGATAAGTTATTTACCTGTGGTAAATCCACCTAAAGGCACTAAACCTTATGTTAAAGAATGGCCTAGATAATGGCTAAGAAAAAAGGTAGTCTATACGGTAAAAAACTGGTGCATGAGCCTACTTTTCACAAGACAAGTATAGGTAGAAATCCCAGCAAAGCAAAAATGAACAAGCACCGCCGGCGTTCGTGGAAAAAATACCGAGGTCAGGGAAAATAATTCTTGACAGGAGTCCCACAAAATACTATATATACAGAAAGAAAGGAAAAAAATGATAAGAAAACTAACAATAAGTAGTAAAAATATAACTACTAAACAGTGGACTAACTTACTAATTGAGTTGAACTTGATTAAAGAAGCATGGAGGCCTTATGCAAAGATAGAGCTACAGGCACCGGGGCTCAAGAAAATAATTGCCTTTGGAAGAAAAACAGGCGACGACAAAGAATATAAACGAAATAGTTAATGGATCTAATAATATGGAACGACGGACTGTATCAACTGATTCCAGTCACAAAGCAGATAATGGAAGGTATAGTAATAACAGCTAACACCGATTGTTTTGAGCTGTGTGAAATATTGAGATTAAAGTTAACAGGGTATGTAGATACTCTGAGCTTACATATTATGAACGATGGCAGCGGAAACTTTATTGGTTGTATGTGCAGATAAAATGGCTGGTACTATAAATATAAAAATGAAAAAGAAAATTCTAGAGCTCCATTCTGAATGGTTAAAACAGAATGGATATAAAAAAGAATATAAAGATTGTGTTAAACAAACTAAAAATTACGATCCACATGAGGACGTAAAACAAATAAGGGCAAGACAACGAATTGAAAAGGACCTGCGTCCATGCAACGCTTAGCGCTAGCCTCTGTACGACAACTTTAATGTGTGGAGCCTTTGCTCTTATAGGAGTACGTGCACGGAAACTATAAGGGTTATTATGAATAATAATATGTTAAGTAGTTGATAAGGGTACACAGGTAAACCTAATATAAATTTGGTATTTATTAACTTCATTTCTTCCGATCTCAGTCATTTTCTTTTGAGATTCTTCATATCCTGCCTGGAAACAGTCATACATATCATTGAATTGAATGGGCCATTCATAAGGTTGTAGACATGATCCTTGGACATAACTGCACATTATTAAAGTTAATAATATTTTCATTGACACCTATTGTAATAAATGAGATAAATCCCATATGATAAAAATAATAAGAAAGGAGTATAACAGTATATGACTGATATAACAAAATATAAAAATGTGTCATTATCACATAAGACCTATGACGCAATTGATATATTAAGAAAAAAGATAGTTCCAAATACAGTACTGAGTAGATCACAAACTATAAACATTTTAGTGAATGAGAAAGTGAGGAAGTTAAATGGAAAAATCAAAAAAGAAGACTAGAGTAATTTGTCCTAATTGTAAGGGCAATGGGTATGTAAGAGTACCATACAAGTTGACAAAGGAAGAAGTAACTGCACAATGTGGTGTATGTGATTCGGAAGGAGAAATATATGCGGATCAACGTGATGATTTGTATGTTGATGCTGATGGCATTCACACACTGCAGTAAGTATGAGTTCGATAGTTTTGATCCTGCTACAACTGTATTAAAATGGGCAAGTAAACAAAAGGATAATAAATGACCGAAGATGATATAAAAAGAATAAATAAGAGAGGGCCCGCTGACTTAGAGGAAAGACTTTCTATACTTACTAAAGAAATAAACTATATGAAAGATAAATGTCGTCAAGCAGGGAGAGCCATCTTAGAATTAGAAGCTATGAAATCTCGTCTTATTAAAGATGTAGACAGACTCTCAGAAGAAAACAGCAATCTAAAAACAATGTTGGAGTCTAAAAATGAAAGAGAGTGATATTGCATACATAGCAGGATTGTTTGATGGTGAGGGGTCTATCTATTATAAAAAATCAAAAGAAAATAAAAAGAAACATAAGGGTAAAGGTTATAGAACAACAATGTCACAAAGGATCAGTATGGAAGTCACTATGACAGATCCTTTAGTGATTAATTGGTTGCGTGCAACTTTAAAGGTTGGAACTGTAACTAAGAAACCTCGTAAGGGATTGCGTAAAGATGGAACTAAATATCTAATGCAATATAGATGGCGTTGTACATTTAGAGACGCTCACTATGTGTGTTGTTTAATATATCCATACTCAATTACTAAATTAGAAAAAGTAAAACAAATTTTAGATCACTATAATGATAAAATAATGAATGATAAAATAGTTAATCTAAGTGAATATAAAAAGGTAATGAATCTGGAGTAAATATGAAAACAGCCAATCCAAATGATGCAGCACCAATAGGCACTACTTATAGTGTTTTAAATTGGGGACCATGTGTAATGAGAATTCAAATAACAGATGAGTTCCATCAGTTATTATTAAAAGAAGGAGAAGCCTCTCGAGTTGATTCACAAGGCATTCAAAATAAACTAGCTGGAGTTATGAAAGAGGAATATAGTTTTAGAGATAAAAATATATTAATGCCATACATGGCAGAATGTATTGGAGTTTACGACGAAGCAAGAATCCGTTGGAGTAATAAAAAACCAACACAAGTTCCTCAATATAATATTAGAGAGATGTGGATAAATTATATGAAGAAGAATGAATTTAATCCACCGCATGATCATTCCGATACTTTAAGTTTTGTAATTTATTTAACAATTCCAGAAGAAATTAAAAAAGAACAAGAAGAATATAAAGGTAAATCATCTGGTCCTGGTGGGATTAGTTTCTTGTATGGTGAAGGAACAAGACAAGCTATAACTTATCAAGCTGTGATGCCTAAAGAAAAAGATATGTGGATATTTCCTGCGTGGGTAAAACATTATGTTGCACCTTTTTATTCTAATGTGACTAGAATATCTGTGGCTGGTAATATTACGGACACTGTTCCACTAGCTAGTATTAAACCTGGTATACCTATTTACCCTGATAAAAAATAATGACAGAGAAAACCAAAGGTCGAAAATGGGATGGAAAATCAAGGGTTTCCAACGATTTGTATAGAAAAAATTGGGATGAAATATTTAAAAAAAGAGTAATGGAAGGAGAGGATCCCTTTGTGAAAGAGCAAGAAGAATTAAAAGAATCTTACGAGCAATCTAAAAGAGCTAAAAAAGAAAGAGAAAAAATATTAAAAGAAATAGAGGATAGAAATGGATTCTAAAGAAATAATAGTAGTTTGGAAAGGTAATAAATTACCATGTGATGACTGTGATATTATATTTAAGGATAAGTTTAATAAAGAACATAAGGTAGAACTTAGTCGATTGATTAGAGTTTTTAATAATAACATTTGGCACCATAAGAAAAGTGTTAAATGAAAAAAATAAATAAATTTAAATATCCGAAGTCTATGCGATCATTGATTGATGGTAAAAGACACTATGACATTGGTAACGATAAATTACCAAGTGTTACGACTATACTATCCGCGACCCAGTCGGACGAGAAGAAAAAATCTCTTGCTGATTGGAGGGCCAGGATGGGAGCTCAGGCGGCTGATAGGGTAAGAGATGTAGCAGCGATGCGTGGTACAGCCATGCACAAGTTCCTTGAAGCGTATATTGACGGAACAGGGCACAAGGACCTGACAAGCATAGGGCGTGAAGCAGAGCCCATGGCGAAGAAGATTATAGAATCAGGGCTCGGGGATCTGGAAGAGTTATGGGGACAAGAAGTGACCCTCTACTATCCAGGGTTGTACGCTGGTGCTACTGATATTGTAGGCGTGTATGAAGGACAGCCAGCTATCATTGACTTCAAACAAGCAAATAAGGCAAAGAAGCGTGAATGGATAGAAGACTACTTCTGCCAACTTGGGGCATATTGTATGGCCCATAACTATGTCTATGGTACGAAGATACAGTCTGGAGTGATTCTAATGTGCACTAAAGATCTACTTTTTCAGAAATTTGAAATCGAGGGTAAGGAGTTTGTAAAGCATCAACACCAATTCTTGCGCAAGGTAGACCAATATTACAAAAATGTACCACAGCAAAAACAAGCTCAGGGTACAAAAAGTGATTAAAAAATACAGTAAATTAGCCATTAATTGGCGTTTTAAACAATTGTATACCTTTTTTCTATGAAAATATTTTTTTTATTTTTTTTTATTTTAAAAGTGAGGTACAATTGGTACAATTCAAATTATTGTTGTATACCAACACTTAATCGCTCAAAATTGTACCTAGACCCCTATATTTCATTTGGTACAATTGGTACAATTGAAAAATTAGTGTTGATTACCAATGCTTATTTAAGCAAAAGTTCAATTATCGTTATATACCAACGAAATAAGGGTCGCGCGCGTATATTTTTATATTATATATTTTTATTTTATAAATCTGGGAGTATACACAGATTATGACCAGAAATAAGAAATCAAAGTTTAAACATGTTAAGATCGGCTCGAAGCGTTATTATTTTTATCGGATCGAGTGGGTCGATATAACAGGAGATGCGGGTCATGCATCAGCCGAAGAATTTGATAAATTCGAATGCAGCAAAATGATAACACATGCATACATCTACAAAAAAACTTCCAAGTTTGTCTGGACATTTGCTTCATATGAAGAGAAAGATGTTTCATTTTCTGACAGGAATATATTCCCAGTTGGTTGTATTGTTAAAATGACAAGACTACTTGTCTGATTTTTTTTCGATAAGTTTTTTAGAAGAGCCACCATCAATACGTTCTGCTTGAAGTAGTTTTAATCTTTTAATCTCTTCTAGTTTTTCTGATTTAGATAGGTCGCTTAAATTAGCATGTAAATGAGTATCAACGTATAACCCTGAAGCTTTACCAATAAGATTCTCAAACCCTAAACTTTTCTCCGGTTTACCCGCTTCCTCTAATGCTCTTGATAATTTTTGTTGTCTTAGTATGAAGTTATTCTTAGTCACAGTATAGGATCTATTTACCTCGTTAAGTTTATAACGCAGGTATTTAATAACCTTTTCATTATCCATTAGTTCTGACCCTTCCACGTTAGCTCTTTTAGGACTGTAGCCAGCGTGTAGTGCGGCATCTGTGTATGTAGTTCTGCCCTGATTATAAACCAAGTAGTCTACAAATCTTCTCTGCATTTCAGTCAGCGCATCTATTGGATTTGCCTTCTTTTTGACAATTTCTTGAGTCATCCTTGCAATATATAATATATGGGATATAATACAAGCCTAGAAATATGAGCAGAACAATAGACGGAAAGACATTAAGACACGTACTAGATAAGTTTTTGGTATCACCAGTATGCCAAGCTGCTAGAGTTCAAATTGAATTACCTAATGGAAAATTTCTTGATCTTGAAAGTATAAAACTTCTTGAAAATAAAATAATTGGTAGTAAAGAATCCCATAGGTTGGTCCTAAAAACAAAAGAATCAACTCAATCAATGGGAAAAATCATAGGCAAACTTTAGTTGGGGTTACCTTGGTAAAACCTGAAACTAAATTTTGGAATGAGCTTAAAAGAAATACAAATAAAATTATCTGGACACGGCTGGAAAATAAGGCTTTATTTGGTACTCCTGATTTATTGGGCTACCCTACTAGCGGCAACTTTTTCACAGTAGAATTAAAGGTAGCAAAAGGTAATAGAATTATCTTTTCCCCCCATCAAATTAGCTTTCACATGAAACATAATTTGAATACATTTATTCTTGTTGCTTGTTCCCTGGACAAGGGGAAGGTACGCTTGTACCCTGGATCGGAGATCCTGAACCTGGTTCGCTTGGGACTTCAGCTTGAGCCCTTGGCCCAAGCTTGGGAGCTTGTGACTCAGAAGCTTGAGAGCTTGTAAGCTTGCGCTCTTTCTCTCTTCTATACTTCCTTAATTCTGCATAATACTTCGGGGATCTAAAAACCATAAAACAAAAATTTTTTAATGTTTACTATAACATATGTTAGCTACGTCTCGGTCCCAGCATGCCCTGCAGTCTTTGCATTGGTTGCCCTGGTCTGGGGCTGCGCAGGTCCTGTCTTCAGGCTTCGTCGAGACTGTAGACGTCCACGGCCAGTGCTTCACCGGTCCCTGGTTCACCATATGTGAAGAGATTCTAATTATCAAATTTGGCGGAATTACGGCCGGGTCCATGAGCGTTAAGAATTTAACTTCGCGCGTGGGCATCCAGTGCCGGGTCCCTGGTGTACGCTTGCACACTTCAAAAATATTTTTGAGATGCTCTGGGCTCTGGATGTCTCCGGAGTCGTGCCACCTGAACCAGGGTTCACCTGTGATCAATGTTACCATGGCGTCTACCCAGCGCGGGTCCTTCAGTGCTGCCAGTCTCCGGTCCATTGCTTCACGTACATTGGGAAACCTGTATCGTCCCTTAAGGGCGTAACAGCCAGCGCAGACGCTGCCTGGTATTTGGACCAGCTTCGCGCCAGTCTTACAGGCCTGAGCCGGCAGGTTGATTGATGGTCCAGGCATCTTATTGGGGGCTGATAGCCCACCAGTTATTTCTTTTGCTTCTTTTTTTAACATTTTATTTCTCCTTTTTTAAATCTTATAATATCCCAGAGGCCAGGTCCTGTCAATGCTTGTAAGCTTGTAAGCTTGAAGCTTGGACACTTCCGGGCGGGCCCACCCTAATAGACTGGGCTTCCGGTCCCTGTTGCCAGGTACCGGGGCACATGTATTTCTAATCAAGTAGTACCATATAGGCTTTGGCGTTGTTTTTTATGAACCAGTCCAGGCCCTTTCTCATCTTGTCCCAGTGCTTAGAAGCACCATGGCCCAGGGTCCTGTCTTCGATGGTCGCGGCAACTTCATTAATAAAAATTTGATCATGAATGCGCGCTTCTTCTTTGGTTAACATAATAGACTCACCGTTGAACCTGTTACGTCGCTCTTCAGTTTTTTCTTTTTTCATTTTTTCCTTTCGTTTTTAAATCCTATAATATCTTATAGCTTGGACCCTGTCAAGCTTGGGGGCTTGCGGGCTTGCAGCTTGTAGCTTTCCGGGCGGGCCCACCCAAAAAAATAGGACCGGGCGCCAGAGGCGCCAGGCCCATTCCTAACAGATTGGAATTAGTTTGCTTTTTTAGCTTTGCCACCTTGTACAACTACGTTGTCACCTTCAAACCCTGCTCCAGCTAACATCTTTCCCATTTGGGAAATCATTTTAACCTCGGTGTGTTCATGTCCGCTATCTTTGTGTTTGATATATTCCTTGTTCAGGCTCACAGGCTCAAACTTGGTATAATAACAAAAACTCCCATGATCGTAACCATCTTTAGTCTTGAAATGTTTTTGAGTTGATACGTGCCATCTATTATCTTTAAAGATATAAATATATTCTATAAATACATCTCCTTTCATGGCATCCATGTACATCCATTCATCTCTGAACGTTCGGGCTGGATCTTCTTTCCTGTCCCAATCTCTGGAATAGAAACTACACTCATCTATAGTATCTCCCAGATATGACGCGTCTCCATGTTTGAACAGGAGCGCCGCCAGCTGTGCATTGTTGTAATGATCAACCAGGCACTTCCCGACGCCATAAGGATACCCATCGCAATGAACGTATATTACTTTTACTTTCTTCGTTTTTGGGTCCTCTATTGCTATATTACTTCTTGTACTCATATTTTTTTCCTTTCTGTTTTTATCTTACAATATCCCAGAACAGCTGTCAAGCTTGCGGGCTTGAAACCTGCTTTTCTAGTTTTTCAATACGATCTCTTAATTCGGCCATGTACGTGACGTGATAGTCCTGTCTCTGGTCCTGATCTTCTAATGTTTTATTAATCGCAATGATTTGCTTTACACAATCAACTAAATCTACTTTTTTCATATTTTCTCCTTTCTTGTGACCAGTGAGGCTGAGGCCCAGCGGCAATTGTTTACCGGTGCACCAGGGCCTATCACAGTATCCTGTGCTCACTGATCCCAGATCCAACAGACTGCGTTTACCGCGAGGGTGCATCGTCCCGGTGATATCAACCGTTGTTGGATCAGGGATCAGTTGCTCTTCCCAGCGCGGTTGCATGTGCCTTACGCCAGTAATAACACCTGATCCCAGATCCTAGCGTGCTATAATCGTCATTATAGCTTATCCTATTTTTATGGGCTAGGATCAGGGATCAGCGCTTGCAAGCTTGCAAGCTTGCAAACAGGTAAATGTGCTGACCTAATTTAGAATCATTCTAAACTAATTCTATAATTTCTTCCTTTCTGTTATGCAACTTGCAGTTGCGTTTTTGTACTGCCAACTGCAAGTTAGCTTAAATGTTATATTTAAGTTTTTATAAATAAATATAAATCTTATATAATCCTATTGACTTTAAATGTCAATAGTGTATTTTAAAAAAATGCAAATAATAAAACAGAAAGGAAAAACATTATGAGCAGAATAAGACTAAATCAAGAGTATCGGAATAAGATCGGCAATCGTATGCAAGTACACTTGCAACAAGAGAATACTGTTGAAAAACAAGAGTATGACAATTTGAAAGCCGAACAAATTGATCTAAACGATAGAGCTTGGGCATTAGCTGAGAAAATAGTTAGACGAGCTTATCCAAAAGAAGATGTTGACTTAGCTTGGTATCTTCAAAATAAATATCAAAATGTGAATACAATTGCACCTGATAGCTGTTTCCATTTTCACTACATGGGACAAGTTGAAGAACGAGACTACGACAACAATCCAAAAATGGTGGATAAGGCAATCGAAAAACATTTTGATTTTAGATTAAATGGTAGTATCGAGGGCGATAGCGATAGTTATTCAAGCGACAAAAACTATGGCTATGCATTATATCGAGACGAGATAAATGCCCAAGAGGGTTGCAACGCTGATATAAATATCGAGCAAGAGGGTAAGAGTAGCAATCCACATTTAACTAAATTCCAAGACGCAAATAATAAATATCTTCGAGCTGATGAGGACGATCAAGGATATGGCAAAATTTGGAACGATAAATATAAACTTGATTTAATTGGTCGAGAGTATTGTCGAGACAGATCAATTGCATGTTCTAAGGAGGAGTTTATGATGTTGGAAGATTGGAAAGCTCAAAAGGGTAAGTTTGTTATGTCTCATAACAAATGGATTAAATCTGTTTTAAACCAAATGAAAGAAATTAAAATTGGTTTAAAGGGATATAAGTATTTAGACGAGGCCATTGAGTTATGTACTGAGCTTGGCTTGTCGATTACTGACGCTGAAATTGTTAGAGCAAATTCAACAGGTCTAACAATCTACAATCCTAAAAATCTAGCTGATAGAATAAAAGGAATGAAGAACAAGAAAGAAAAATCAAGAGCTGAAAAAATAGCTGAAAGGTTGTTATACGAGCAACAAAATCAAGCTGTAAATTAGCTATTGACAATGTATGGGATTTAATATAAAATCCCATACATAACAGAAAGGAAAATATATGACAAATAAAATAGACATAAATAACATACCTGACTATTTTGTGATTACTTACTTCGCTAAGACCCACAATGGAAAACCTTATCCAAATGGTGGTAAAATCATAACTAGAAATGGTAGTTGGTTAAAACCAAACACAGATACAGTAGGCAAGGCATTCGTTTCAAAAAATGGAGTGCTTTGTTTTTGGTATTGGGATTTAGACGCTACTCCTGACGAAAAGGGTAATCAATGGAGATGTGCAAAAAACCCAATGACGATTAAAGCAACTCAAACAATAGAGGGGTAAATATGACAAATAAAGTATGGTTAGTAATTGAAAAGACAAGCTATGGAACAAGTGGTGATACTTATTCGATCATAAAAAATGCCGAGACAATTGAGAAAGCAGTTAGTTATAAAGTACATTTAGACGCTTTAAATGAAAGTAAAAATAAATGTTATTTTATAGCAAGTGATATTTCTACTGTGCTTGGTAGTGTTGCAAAACATCACAACAAATCGGTTGAGGACGGTAGTTATTATGAAAAACACCCTGAGGTTAAAAAACCGAGTGAAGAAATGCCATTTTAAATGTTAAAAGATTTAACATTAATTATTTTAGGTGTAGCGATTTGCTACACCTATTATTTTTGGCAAGACTATAAAAACAAAAAAGAAATAAAAAAACAAGAAAGGTTAAATAGAATAAAATGACACAGTTAGACGATAGCCATGATTTACTTCATGCAGAAAATAAAGATAGAATATATCAACACAATAAAATAATTGACAAGTTAGAAAAAAGAATTGCAACACTTGAAAAGGTTTTAGAAAGCCATGCCAAATGTATTGGTGCAATTAGAAAGATTTGTGATGAGTAATTATAATTGGTGTCACAATCCTGATTGCCATACAATCCAAACACAATCAAGGGTGCGAGGGTCGGGCAACAATAAAGTATTGCGAACTAGAAAAATTAAAGTCTATAATCCTGACGACCCTCATGTATGGGATTTCTTTTGCAACAATAATTGTTTGTTTTCTTTTTTAAGAAAGTTTGCAAGAGAAGTTGCAAACTTAAACCCAACAACAAAGCCAAAGGAAACACCGATCAAAGTGACAACACATACTTATGACGACACATACCCAAGTTATTACGAGGGTAAAAAATATAAAACAATTACAAAATTACAGAACTCGCAAGAGTAATCATATAACCTTAAACAAGGCGTGAGCAATCACGCCTTGTTTTTTTATTTTAACTCCTATTTAATCCCATACATGTCAATAGGCATACTGTTCATATTGGGTTTTAAATCCCATTTAATCCCATGCAGTAATTGCATACCCTTTCCCACATTATCCCATGCAAAAACTGCATAGCTCCCAGAATTTTTGGGCGGGCCCACCCGCTTGAAATCTTACTAAAAAAGCGCGCTGCGCGCGCTGGTTGTAGAGGTACCAGGGCGGGCCCACCCCAGATCAGGAACCAAGGCGGGGCACCCCCTTTAAATAATAAAAGGGGTCCCAAACTTACCCTTTATTGATTAATTCAGACGGTTAAGGTATAACTTTTCAAAACATATTGAGATATGCAGGAAACAGAAAATATTACAAAAAATTTAGAGGGATTGACCCCAGAAGAAAGCGCTAAACTAGTAGAACTTGAAAGAAGTGTTGCTTTGGACGAAGCTCGTCCAAATATTACAAAAAATTTCTTAAGTTTTGTAAAATACGTTTGGCCTGAGTTTATAGAGGGGTCCCATCACAAAATTATTAATAAAAAATTTAATGATCTCGCTAAAGGGAAAATTAAACGTCTAATCATAAACATGCCGCCAAGACATACAAAGTCAGAGTTTGCCTCATACTTACTCCCGGCATGGATGATTGGAAACAACCCAAAATTAAAAATAATTCAAGCAACCCACACAGCCGATCTTGCAATTGACTTTGGACGTAAGACTAAAAACTTGGTTGATGATAAAAATTACCAAGAACTGTTTACCACTAGACTTCAAGAAGATAGTCAGGCAGCAGGGAAATGGAAAACCGAGCAAGGTGGCGAATACTTTGCAGCTGGTGTTGGCGGAGCAATCACTGGACGGGGTGCTGATCTATTAATTATTGATGACCCTCACAAAGAACAAGATGTTAGAGCAGATGGTAAAGCTTTTGATAAAGCCATGAACTGGTACACAGCTGGACCTAGACAACGTCTTCAGCCAGGTGGAGCTATTGTAATTGTTATGACTAGATGGTCTGTAAAAGACGTAACTGGTCAATTATTAAAAGCACAGTCAGAGGAAGGAAGTGATCAATGGGAAGTTGTAGAACTTCCAGCAATATTGCCCAATGGAAAACCTGTTTGGCCAGAATTTTGGAAAAAGGAAGAGCTTCTTAAAACAAAAGCCTCGATCCCCGTTTCCAACTGGTTGGCCCAATATATGCAATCCCCGACTGCTGAAGAAGGAGCTATATTAAAACGAGAATGGTGGCGTGATTACGTACATAAATACCCACCTCCATTAGATTACACTGTAATGTCTCTCGATACCGCATTTACTAAATCAACTACAGCCGACTATAGCGCTATAACCATGTGGGGCGTCTATACAACCGAGGACCGGGGACAAAATATAATTTTACTTAATGCGTTTAAAGGTAGGTACGAGTTCCCTGAACTCCGGAGAGTGGCTCTAGAAGAATACCAAGACTGGCGACCTGACATGGTCATAATCGAGGCCAAGGCATCAGGGCTTCCTCTGACCCATGAGTTGAGGCAAATGGATATCCCAGTTATTAACTTTACTCCAAGCAAAGGAAATGATAAACACACAAGAGTAAACTCCGTAGCTCCGCTCTTTGAGAGTGGAAAAGTATGGGCCCCGATGCATGAGCATTTTGCCCAGGAAGTAGTGGAAGAGTGCGCTTCTTTTCCATTCGGAGATCATGATGACTACGTCGACAGTACGACACAGGCAATCATGCGAATTAGACAGGGCGGTTTGGTTCGTCATCCTGAAGATTATAAAGATGAGCCTATTGTTAGAGGACAAGTAAAGTATTATGGCTAGTAAAGATTTAATAAATATTGCAATGCAACTTGCAAAACAACTGGGAGCGAACACAAACAAGTTCATGGGAACTAGAACTAATATTAGTTTTCTAGGGAAAGGGCCTCAAGACGATTTATTATTTCAACAAGATATTAACACAGAAGCACTGAGTGTTTTACCATTAAGTAAAATATTACCACAAATAGAATCTTCAATGGGCTATTTAACCGGTGGTAAATTAAACGATCTTCAAGCAACCAAGTTAGTTTCTAATTTACATAAGATGAAAGAATTTCATTTCCCGTCTCAAATTCCAAACATCACAGACATGGGAACAGGGACCAGGAACTTAACACAAGAAGGTCTAGGTGCTTTAAGAGATAAAACTGGTGCCACACCATTAACGATGCCTTTTTTAAGAGGTCCAGAGGGGGTTAGACCTCCTGGACGAGCTGTTGTAACAGATTCTAAAGGTAATCCTATTCAAGATACTGAGTGGGCAAACAGATTAGCAAAAGCTGAAGGCGTTGCACCAGAAGAAACTATTTTACCAACAAAAGACATTAGAAGAGTTATAGATGAAAAAGAAGGTGATGATTTTATAGATTTTATAAGATCCCAAGGCGATGAAGCAGGAGCAAATAAAATACAAGCAGAAGTAGACAGATTAAACGCAGCAATTGCTGCTGCTGATGCAAGAGTAGCTGGTAAATCCTCTGCAGAAATTGATGCTTTAGAAACTATGACAAAGAATAAAGCAGGTACAGAATTTATTACAGCTTATGTAGATGATGTTTACAAGAACTCAGGTGTCACAGCTTCTGTTGATGTACCAAAGAAAAGAGCAGCAGCTAGAGAATTTTTATATAACATATTAAAAAAAGAAACAGATTTATTACCACCAGGTTCAGGTGGAACTTTAGAATCGGTTATAAGTGATGCAGATTATAAATATATTATGGAAGGCGGCGGTGGTGCTTTAGGAGATCCATTAATATTAGTTAAGAAATATTTTGGAGATACTATTGCAAAAAGAATTCCATTAGATACACGTACCGAAGTTATAGATACATTTGTCGAAAACGTTCGTTTTGCAAAAGACAGAGCTGGATTCACAACGGACGATCCAAGATTCAATCCTGATGACATTCCAGATTTTGCAGCTGGGGGAAGAGTTGGGTTTATGGCTGGCGGTATAGGTAAATTTACTAAAGCAGAAGTTTTAATTGCAAGATTAAAAAATACTATTAAAGATTCTAAAGGTAAAACAGATGAACTTTCTGTATATGTTAATGAAACCTTTCCTGGTTTTATAAAAGAAATAAAAGCTAACCCTAAACTTGCTGAAAATGAAAATGTTTGGAAAACTTTGGGATTAGATTTACCTAAAGATCAAAGATTAGTGGTTCATAGTGATGATACGGTAGATTTCTTTAGACAAACAGAATTTGGTCCCCACAATATTAAAAACGTGGAAAAATTTATGGCAGAACATCCTTTCCTATCAAGAGAAGACGCCCTTAGAATTTTGAAAATGGAACCGGAGGATCGAGTTCTAGAAATAACGAGATTACAAGTTCTTAATAACAGAACTAAGAATGCACATGGCGGTCTAGCTAAGATTCTGGAGGTCTAATGGTACTACAAATTCCAGCTATACAGGATGCTGCCAAAGATTTATTTGCAAAATTACAGATTTATAAAAATTTAAAATTTTATCCTTCCGATCTTACAGTTAATTTAGCAGATGAATACGGTGTTTCATCGAGAGAAGTCTTAAGCAATAAGTTTAAAGAGATATATGGATATGGAGTAAGTGATTTTTATAAAAAACACAACCTTAAAGGACTAGATCCTAAATACGCAAAAGCTTTAGCTGATTATTTGTCTTTAACAAAAGATGAAAAAAAATCATGGGGAATAAAAAGAGACTTGTTAGGTAAACATGGACTAAAAGCAACTAAACAAGAATACAAATATTTTAGTTGGTTTTTAAAACAAATTGGTGAACTGGAAGAAGAAGTAAAGCCACCTGCAGATCCTAGATCACATGGAGTTAAGCATACAGCTCTACTTAAAAAAGGTTCTCATCCTTCTATTGAAGGAGCATTGACTGGTAAATTAGATACACCAAACATGATTACTATATTTGGTAAAAAGGGAGACAAGACTATCCAAAAAGGACACCTGACTGCAAAGATTGCAGAGTTTGGTGCACCTGGAAATGTTGGTTACATACCTGCAATTGTTAATGAAGCATTTGGATTTAAACAACAAGACACTGAAGCATTAAGAGACACTTTAGAAAACCATATGAAAAAAGTTGCTGATAAATTTAAAAATAATAAAAACGGTATGTATAAAATCAGCACTAATAGAAATTCTATAGACCAAACAAGATTTAATAATGCTTTACAAAGAACATTTGGAAAAACTTCAGGTAAAGTACCTGTTAAAGATTATTTAGAATTATTAAATTTAGAAGCGGAACAAATTGGTAGAGCAACAGATGGTTTAATTACAGCAAGACCAATTGATACTCAAACTTTTGAATTTATGAAAGGGCCGCCTCCAGGATCAAATCCAAAATATAATATTGGTATGAACATTGATCCTGAGTTTAGAGATATGAGTTTTAAAGAAATTAGAGCAGCTTATGATGCAGGAGATCCCCGAGCCATGAAGGCTTTGGAAACTGCAAGTAACGAAGTTTTTGTAGACAGGCTTTTAAATTCTAGAAAGAATTTAAAAAAAGAACAGGTCTATGAAATATCGGATAAAATTAAATCTATGTTTAAAAGTGGTTTAATTAATTATGAAAACACACCAAAAGCAAAAATAGATCAATACAACAGGATTACTGAACTAGCCGATATATGTGCTGGTAAATTGGCTACAGGTGGTAGAGTAAAACTTCAAAAAGGAACTAATGTATGTGGTGCAGCGATTGATGCTGCTAAAGGTCTAGATGATGCAGACTTTGTAAAAATATCTTCCGAAACAACTTTTGGATCAAAGCTTTTAAATATTGCAAAAAAAGGTGGTAAGTTCGGAGCGATTGCAGCAGGTGGTGCAGCAGCCGCGGGTCTTGTTAAAACATTCATGAACGACGATCCAACAACTTATTTATCAAATGAAGATCAACAGAAAAATATGTTAATTGATATGGTAACAAGTCCAATGGTTGATCAACCTGATTCAAGTCCAGCAATTCTAGATTATCAATTACCAGTACTAGGGGCAACAACAGTAGCTGGAACAGCTGCAACTGCACCTTCAACAATTGAAGCAGCAAAGTCAGCAAGGTTTGGAAAGAAGCCATCTGGAATTACAAAAACTGCTTTAAAAACTTTAGGAAGAGGTTTAGCAGCAACTGGAACTCCGTTAGGTTTAGCTGCGTTAGAACCATTGCATATTGCAGGTCAAGTTCAAGCTGGAGATTCATTAGGAGAGATTGCAACTAATCCATGGAATTATGCAGGTTTAGCTTTTGCAGATGATTTAAGTAAATTTGCAACAAAAGGTTTAGGAGCCAATGCAGGTAAAATTATGAGACTTGGAATTAGTCCAGCAGCTCTAAGAGTTGGTAGTAGATTTTTAGGTATGCCAGGTCTTGCATTATCACTAGGTATTAGTGGTTATGAAATGTATGATGACTATAAAAAGAAAAGAGGTTGGTTTCGTGAAGAATAAAACTCTTGTTGCAAATATGCCACACGTAAAATGGAAAGAAATCCCACCTTTAAAGGGACCTGACTCACAGGGGTTGAATGTTCCTACAAAACAAGTTAAAACAATAGAGAACTCGGAGAATATAAATGGCAGACATAGACAAACCATTACCAAACGTAAATACTGAAATTAAAGTACCTGGCGAAGAAGAAATTGCTGTTGCTCAAGAAGAAACAATTAAAGAGCAAGTTGGTCCTGATGATGTTGAAGTAACTCAAGACGAAGATGGTGGTGCAACAATTAATTTTGATCCAGAAGCAGTTAACCAACCTGGTGGAGAAAGCCATTTTGACAATTTAGCAGAATTATTACCAGAACAAACTTTAGGAAAGTTAGGTTCTGAATTAGTAGCAAATTACGAACAATATAAATCTTCTAGAAAAGCGTGGGAAGATACTTACACAAAAGGTTTAGATCTTTTGGGATTTAAATATGAAAATCCAACTCAGCCGTTTCAAGGTGCTTCGGGTGCAACTCACCCAGTATTAGCAGAATCCGTTACACAGTTTCAAGCGCAAGCTTACAAAGAATTACTTCCAGCAACTGGTCCAGTACATACACAAATAATTGGACTTGCAGATAGAGCAAGAGAAGATCAGTCGCAAAGAGTTAAAGAATTCATGAACTATCAGCTCATGGATGTGATGAAAGAGTACGAACCCGAGTTCGACACAATGCTTTTTTATCTCCCTCTTAGTGGCTCTGCTTTTAAGAAAGTCTACTATGACGAGCTTTTAGGCAGAGCTGTTTCAAAATTTGTTCCAGCTGACGATTTAGTTGTGCCGTACACTGCTACATCTTTAGAAGATGCAGAAGCAGTTGTGCATGTAATTAAAATGTCAGACAATGATTTAAGAAAAAAACAAGTAGCAGGTTTCTACATGGACGTAGAGTTAACTCCTGGATACAATCAAGAAACAGAAGTAGAAAAAAAAGAAAGAGAACTTGAAGGAATTAAAAAAACTAGAGATGAAGATGTATTTACTCTTTTAGAAATACATACTGATTTAGATTTAGAAGGTTTTGAAGACAAAGATTCAACTGGTGAAGCAACTGGAATTAAACTTCCATACATTGTCACTATTGAAATGAACAACAGACAAATTCTGTCAATTAGACGAAACTATAAAACTGATGATCCACAAAAAAATAAAATAGATTATTTTGTACATTTTAAATTTTTACCTGGATTAGGTTTTTATGGGTTTGGTTTAATTCATATGATAGGTGGTTTATCAAGAACAGCAACCACTGCATTACGTCAACTACTTGACGCAGGAACTTTAAGTAATTTACCGGCCGGATTTAAACAAAGAGGAATCCGTGTTAGAGATGAGGCACAAGCTATACAGCCTGGCGAATTCAGAGATGTAGATGCACCTGGAGGAAGTATCAAAGATGCATTTATGCCTTTACCATTTAAAGAACCATCACCAACTTTATTACAGTTGATGGGTATAGTGGTACAGGCAGGGCAACGATTTGCCGCCATAGCTGACATGCAGGTCGGTGACGGCAACCAACAAGCAGCTGTTGGTACGACTATAGCTCTTTTAGAACGTGGTTCGAGAGTCATGTCAGCCATACATAAGAGATTGTATGTGGCGATGAAGCAAGAATTTAGTTTATTGGCAGGAGTATTTAAACAATACCTACCGCCGGAGTATCCTTACGATGTAGTTGGTGGACAAAGACAAATTAAACAAGCAGATTTTGATGACAAAGTAGATATTTTACCTGTTGCAGACCCAAATATTTTTTCTCAATCACAAAGAATTTCAATGGCACAAACAGAATTGCAACTTGCAATGTCAAATCCTAAAATGCACAACCTTTATGAAGCATATTATGCGATGTATAGTGCGATTGGTGTTAAAAATATTAATAAAATTTTACCACCTCCGCAACAACCAACTCCAATGGACCCTGCAACTGAAAATATTTTAGCAATGAGTGGAAAACCTTTCCAAGCTTTCAAAGGACAGGACCATCAAGCTCACATTACTACCCATTTAAACTTTATGGCAACTAATATTGCACGAAATTCGCCTCCAGTTATGGCTGCATTAGAAAAAAACATTTTTGAACACATTTCTTTGATGGCACAAGAGCAATTAGAGGTAGAATTTAAAAATGAAATTCAACAATTGATGCAAATGCAACAAATGGTACAACAAAATCCAATGTTGCAACAAGATCCACAGTATCAACAACAAATTATTTCAATGACTATGAATTTAGAAGCAAGAAAAGCAAAATTAATTGCTGAAATGACCGAAGAATTCAAAAATGAAGAAAATAAAATCATGGGTGAGTTTGGAAACGACCCAATTGCTAAATTAAAAGCAAGAGAACTAGATTTAAGAGCTATGGATGACGAATCTAAGCGTGAACAAGGCCAAGAAAAGTTAGATTTAGATAAATCTAAACAATTAATGGGTCAAGAACAGTTTGATGAGAAATTAGCTCAAAATGAAGAATTAGCTCAGCTAAGAGCTGATACATCTTTGCAAAAACAGGCTATGTCGCAAGATGCTAAACTGATCAATGATATGATCAAACAAGAAGACGTTAAGATCTTGAAAGGGCCTAGAAGATAGTATATTAAACAAGTAGGAGAAAAATATGGGAAAAGGAAAAACATTTTGGACAAAAAACAACCCTAAGTATGTTGGTAAAGTTGTATCTGACACGCCTAAAGCGGATATGTCAAATACACTTAGTGTCAATAGTGATGGGTATGCCAAAGAAGTAGAAGTTAAAATGCCTCTTGGTCAACCGACTGTAAACAAAGTTGGTGGACAAAGAAGAATGTTAGCATCTAAAAAGTCTAAAGTTAGTTGGTACTAATTTATGGCTTGGTTCGGCTTAGCTAAAATAGCATTACAAGCTGGCGGTAAAATTTACGCTAACAGACAAAGAGCAAAAGTTGCTATGTCTGATGCACAACTTTTACACGCAGAGCGTCAAGCTCGGGGTGAGGAAGAATACCAGGGCAAACTGTTAGAAGCCCGTCAAAATGACTACAAGGACGAATTCGTTCTCGTAATTATTTCGGCGCCCATAATTGTGTTAATGTGGGCAGTTATGTCAGACGATCCGGCAGCGATGGAAAAAGTCAAGCTTTTCTTCGACTATTTCCAGTCATTGCCGTCATGGTTCACAAATTTGTGGATACTTGTAGTTGCGTCGATTTTTGGTATAAAGGGAACACAGATTTTTAGAAATGGAGGCAAAAAATAATGGCTAAAAGATTAAAAAAACTTTTAAAAAAAATTGCACCTATTGCAGCGTTAGGTTTAGGCGCAGCAGCTTTAGGTAGAAATAAAGGAGTTGCTTTTGGTAGACCTAAAAGATCATTTGATCAAATGGCTGCAGACGCGGCAATGCCAGGAAATTTATCTCCAGATATGGGAATGAAAAGAAAAGAGTTTATGAAAGGTATACAAGATTACGACTACATGCCTATTAATTATAAAAAAGGTGGAAGAGTTAAAGGCGCAGGAAAAGCTAAACGTGGTTTAGGAAGAGCCTTTACAAAAAGAAAAAAATAATATAAGGAGATAACATGAGACAAAACGGAGTAAGACCAGGAAGAACAAGATTTGCTACAGGTGGCAGAGCTAAAGCTATGGGAGGCGGAGTAATGAGAAGAGACATGAGATCTGGTTACTATCCTTCAGACATGGGAATGGCTGGTGGCGCTATGTACAAAAAAGGTGGATCTGTTAAAAAGAAAAAACAGGGCTACAAAGATAGAAAAGATGAATCTATCGCTATGAGAATTCGTAAGAAAAGAACTAAGAAACAACTTAGAGCTTCTGCTAACGAATCTTATGGAAGATTTGGAAGCAAAGCTAAGAAATCTGGCAAAATTAATAAGTAGTGACTAAACGTGGTTTGTACGCGAATATTCACGCTAAACGTAAGCGTATAGCTGCGGGTAGTAAAGAAAAAATGAGAAAGGTTGGGTCTAAAGGTGCTCCAACTGCTAAACAGTTTAAGAGAGCAGCAAAGACAGCAAAGAAAAAATAATTATGGCTAGTGCAGCGTGGACTAGAAAAGAAGGTAAAAATCCATCGGGTGGATTGAATAAGAAAGGTGTTGCTTCTTATAGAAGAGCAAATCCTGGTTCTAAACTTAAAACTGCTGTTACTACTAAACCATCAAAATTAAAAAAAGGATCTAAAGCTGCAAGTCGTAGAAAGAGCTTTTGTGCTCGTATGGGTGGTATGAAGAAAAGATTAACTTCTGCAAAAACAGCAAGAGATCCAAATTCAAGGATTAATAAATCTTTGAGAAAGTGGAATTGTTAATGGCAGCTAAAGCAGCAATATTAGACGCATTAGAAGCTAGGTACGAAGCACAAATATCTGAAGCTGATGCTACTATTAAAATATATTTAGAAAATTCTGTAGGTATTGGAGAACATCCACAACATATAGATGAAATAGATAAACAATTTCAAAAAATTGCAGATGCTCAAGAAAAGCTACAAGCAATTGAAGATTTTAGGGAGCCTAGACGTGCCCTTTAAATCTGAAAAACAAAGACGTTATCTATACAAAAACGAACCTGCCATAGCAAAAAAATGGACTAAAAGATATGGTGGTAAAATAAGTAAACCAAAGAAAAGGAAAAAGAAATAATGGCTAAAAAAAGAGTAATGTGGTGGAATCTACCACCAGAGGAAATTGACGAGCTAAGAGACGCTGGTCAATTAAAAGCATTTACTTGTGTTGAGTATGACGATGAAGAAGAAGAAAACAAGGAGGAAGAAAAAAAATAATGGATGAATTAACTTTTATAGATAAGATAAGAAAAATTATAAGAATGAGACATGATGATGTTGTTTCAGCAATGGCGTCAGGTGGTGTTGACAATATGGAAAAATATCAGTATATGTTAGGTCAGGTACGAACGTATCAGTATTTAAGTCAGGAAATATCCAGCCTGCTAAACAAAAAGGAGCAAAAAGACAATGAAGGAACCGTTATCAACATCAACTCAAAACCCAAAAATTGAGTTACCAAATAAAGAATTAGTTGGCGTTAAAACAACCAAACAAAAAGAACAAGATTTAAAATCAGAATCAGCAAGATTACCTAAGCCAACAGGTTGGAGAATTTTAGTTTTACCTTTTAAACAAAAAGAGAAAACTAAAGGCGGAATATTATTAGCAGACGAAACAGTAGAACGATCACAAGTAGCATCGACTTGTGGTTTGATTTTGGATATGGGCCCACACTGCTATGATAAAGAAAGATACCCAGAAGGCCCCTGGTGCAAGAAAGGTGATTGGATTATCTTTGCAAGATATGCTGGATCACGAATTAGAATAGATGGGGGTGAGATAAGACTTCTCAATGATGATGAAGTTTTAGCGACCGTGGAAAACCCCGAAGATATATTCCACGAATTTTAACATAGAAAAGGAGAAACTATGCCAGAAAAAGAAGAAAAATTATCTAATGAACCAATGGTTGAATTAGATACATCCGGACCGGGTGCAAGTGTAGATCTTCCTGAACAACAAAAGGAAGAAGAAAAAACATATGAGAAAGAGGAGAAAAAAAATGAAGCAAATGTTACGTACGATGATCAGCCCGCTAACACATCTGAGAAATCTGATGAGCAGTCTGATGTTCGAGATAGTAAGGACGAAGGAGGTAAGGTTGTACAGAAAACTTCTGAAGAAGGGAGTGATAAGCAACCAGATAACCAAAAGGAAGTTGAAGAATATTCTGAAGGAGTTAAGAAAAGAATAGCTAAACTTACTAAAAAAATGCGTGAAGCAGAAAGGCAAAGAGAAGAAGCTTTGCGTTATGCTAGAAGCGTAAAAGATGAAAGAGATCAGTACGAAGCAACTGCAACATCTTTAGATAAAAATTATGCCACAGAAATGGAAGGCAGAATTTCTTCATCTCTTGCAGCCGCACAAGCAAAACTTGCTGCAGCTAGACAAAGTGAAGATTCTAAAGCTGAAGTAGAAGCTTTAACAGCTATCTCACAATTAGGTTATGAACAAGGTAAATTAGCAGAAATTAAGACTCAGCATCAAATGCAAGAGACTGCTGCTAAAGAAGCTAAAGAGCGCCCTGTTCAACAACAACCAATACAACAACCCCCAAGAGATCCAAAAGCGGAAGCTTGGGCTGAGAAAAATGAGTGGTTTGGCAAAGATAATGCCATGACGTACACAGCGTTTGATTTACACCGAAAGCTAACTGAAGAGGAAGGAATGGACCCACAATCAGATGAGTATTATTCTGAGGTGGATAAGAGAATAAGACTTGAATTCCCCCACAAATTTGGTAATAAAGGTGTAGAAAAGCCGATTAGTAAACCTATACAAAACGTTGCCTCTGCAACGCGTAGTTCAAAGACTGGTCGCAAACAAGTGAGACTCACATCGTCTCAAGTCGCAATAGCGAGAAAATTAGGTGTGCCACTAGAAGAGTATGCGAAACAACTTATAAACACGAAGGAGGTATAGGCATATGAATACAAATAAACCAACTCGTGCGAGTCAAACTAAAAAAAGTGATACAACAAAAGTTGTAACACAAGCAAAAACGGTTGCGCCAAAAGCAAGACCAAAAGTTTGGACTCCACCATCGTACTTAGATACGCCCAACGCGCCGGAAGGATTCAGACACAGATGGGTCAGGGTAGAAATCCTAGGGTTCGTCGACACGAAAAACATACAAGGACGCTTAAGGTCTGGGTATGAATTAGTAAGAGCCGATGAATATCCTGAAGAAGACTATCCAGCAATTACGGACGGCAAATACGCAGGGGTAATCGGGCACGGAGGCCTAGTGCTGACTAGGGTACCGGAAGAGATCGCAAGGTCAAGACAAGAGTATTTTCAAAGAGAAGCTCAAGATCAAATGACCGCAATCGACAACGATCTTATGAAGGAACAGCATAAGGGAATGCCTATCGATATTGATAGACAATCTCGTACGACCTTCGGTGGGAAGAAAAGTTAAAATTTAAATTTTCAAACCAGCGATAGACATTAACCGTGACTGGAGGTCCGCAAGGACAGGTCACACAAGGAGAAAACAACTATGGCTAACTCGTCATCAACTGGGTTTGGAATCAAACCCATTAAAATGTACGGCAATGGTTATGAAAACATGGGTCTAGGAGAATACCCTGTTGCAGCATCTTCAAGCGCTATTTACTTCCAAGATTTGGTAGTACAAGCAGCGACTGGATATGTAACAGTAGGTATTGCAGGAACTGAAGATATTATTGGTTCACTAAACGGTGTTTTCTACACTGATGCTACTACATCGAAGCCTACGTTCCAAAACTACCTACAAGGTAGTAATACCGCTACTGATATCAAAGCGCTGGTTAACGACAGTCCGTTACAGCAGTATGAAATTAGAAGTGATAATACTGGAGCGTCAGCTCAAACAGATGTTGGATGTACAGCAGATATAGCGACATATGCAGCTGGGTCTTCACCCAACTACGTATCAGCTGTCACTTTAAGTGACTCTACTATCGCTGCAGGCTCATCACAGCAACTGAAAATAATCGGTGTCTCAAGAGATCCGGACAATAGTGACTTAACATCCGCTAACGTGGTATGGAGAGTTCTTATTAACGAGACTTTCTTCGGTGACACTACAGGGGTATAATAGGAGTATAAAACTATGGCTATATCACGTAATCAACTAGTTAAAGAACTAGAGCCAGGATTGAATGCACTATTCGGCCTGGAATATAAACAGTATGAAAATCAGTCTTCTGAAATTTATACTACAGAGTCATCTGACAGAGCTTTCGAAGAGGAAGTAATGTTGTCAGGTTTCGCTTCAGCACAAGTAAAACCAGAAGGTTCAGGTGTTACATATGATAATGCTCAAGAGACTTTCACAGCTAGATACACTAACGAGACAATTGCTCTCGCTTTTGCTATCACTGAGGAAGCAATTGAGGATAACTTGTATGACAGACTGGCTTCTAGATATACTAAAGCTTTAGCAAGATCTATGGCTCAAACAAAACAAGTTAAAGCAGCGTCTCCATTAAACAATGGACAAACTGGAGGTAGTTTTACTTCTGGCGACGGTGTAACTTTGTTAAACGCGTCACACCCTACAATTGCTGGAACGTTCTCAAACCAACTAGCAACTGCAGCTGACTTAAACGAAACTTCATTAGAGCAAGCATTAATCGACATTGCTGCGCTTACTGATGAAAGAGGTTTAAAAATTGCTGCTAAAGGTATGAAGATGATCATCCCATCTGCACTACAATTCACAGCTGAAAGACTTATGAAGTCTGCTGGTAGAGTTGGAACTGCTGATAACGATATCAACGCAATCAAATCTATGGGGATGATTCCTCAAGGATACTCTGTTAACAATTACTTAACAGACACTGATGCTTGGTTCGTTATGACAGATGTGCCAAATGGTATGAAACATTTCGAAAGAACTCCTCTATCTACTAAGATGGAAGGTGATTTCGATACTGGCAACGTTAGATACAAAGCTAGAGAAAGATACGTTTTTGGCGTATCAGACCCTAGAGGTATCTTCGGAACAGCTGGAGCGTAATACTTAACACTTTTTTGTGGCGGGACATAGTTCCGCCACAATCAATATATAGAAAGGAAAAATGCACCCTAAAAACTTCAGAGTACAAATTAATGCTTATCAATATCATGCAGATTTTGTTATAAACTGCATCGAAACCCCACTAGCTATAGAAAACGCTATAGTTGACAAACTTGGAGAAAAGAGTATAAAGTGGGAGTATCTTGGAGAAATGATGAATCCAAAGGTACAAAGAATAACCTATGAGGAGGTTGTTGATGGTACACGAACTGTACAGTCAAAAAAGGTCCTTGGAGTTGAAGTGGCAGTTGGAGTATGAGCAAGAAGGTAAATATACTCTCAATATGGTCGAAATTGATAAGAAGATTAGAGAAGTTATCACTGAGATCAAACTCGAGGAATCTAAGATTGCAAACAGAGAAAATGCAATCAATAGTGCTGCCGCACAAGTTTCTGTAGCTACTTAAACAAAAGCTACATCGTTGGAAAATTCCGATCCACATTACATACCCTCTTGCGCTCTACTTAAAACTGTTGTATAAAAATCACACTAAGATTGATTAAACATAAATTGGTTATTCTTTGCTTAGGAAGAATGACTGGCGCTAGGAGGCGCTGATTATATGACAACACACTTTTCAAACGGAGTAACAAACGTTATAGGTAAATCCGGTGGAACATCTTTATTTAGTGGAATTAAACAACCACTTATTACTGGTGGAACATCACCTCAAGAATTTGCTTATCAAAACGATTTTGTTGTTTACAATGCAAGTGACTGGCAAACAGTAACATCAACTGGTGGATCTGATTATCAATTAGCAGATTATGCTTTTGGATGGTTAAGACAAGGAGATGCTGCTCCTGCAGCTGGAGAAATCCAGGGAGTAGCTGACTATGAAACTTTTCAATACAGTTCTACTAGACAATGGTACTTCGAAACTAGAATCGCAGTTACTGATGTTAGTGAAGCAAACACTTGGGTTGGATTTGCACAAAATGGTTATGCAGATTCAGATACTTTACCAACTGATGGTATTGGATTCTCTCATTTACAAGATACAACTACAATTCAATTTGTATCTAGAAAAAATGGAGCGGGTGTATCTTTCGACATGTTAGATACAGCTGGCGGAAGTACTTATACTTTTGCAGACTCTAGTATTGCAACACAAAGTGCAACAGTATTAGCAGCACCATCTGCTCCTGTTAGATTGGGATTCTTATTCCAACCAGCAGGTACTGAAAAAGGACAAACAGCAGTTCAATATAAACTTTTCTTAGATGGCAAATGTGTAGGAACACAAGCAGCAACAACTGTTCCTGATGACATCGAGATAGGTCTTAATATGATGATTGCTCACAAAGGAACTGTAGCTAACGATCTTTATGTTGACTACGTTCAAACGGTCCAACAAAGATAATAAAATAACTCTGGGTGGGGTGTAATGACCCCACTCTTTAATAGGAGAAAATAAAATGGCTTACGACCCAACAATAAATACACAGTTCGATGGAGAACGAAAACTTATCCATGTTTTTAACATAGACGCTTCTAAAGATGGAAGCACTGGAACAACTACTATAGATGTTTCTGCTTTAAACACTAATAAAATTGGTGCAGCATGTAATAGAATATCATTAAACAAAATATGGTTTAATGTAAATATTACTGCAGTTGCAGATGCGGCAAGATTTCAATGGGAAAATTCAAGTGGGGATGAAACTTTTTTATCTTTAAATGGATATGACGATTATGATTTTAGCTCTATTGGGGGATTAGTAAACCCAAATACTAGTAGCAATGCAAATGGAGATGTTAATATTATTATCCCTGCGCATACTGCTGGTGATACTTATTCAATTGTTTCTGAATGGATTAAATATTACGCTTAGGAGGTTAGATGGCTAACACAACTTCCGGCTCTTATGTTTTTGATAAGAACCTAGGTATAGACGAAATTATTGAAGATGCATACGAACGTATTGGTATGCAAGGTGTGTCTGGTTATCAACTTAAAACTGCCAAAAGATCATTAAATATTTTATTTTCTGAATGGGGTAATAGAGGACTTCAATTTTGGGAAGTTAAAAATCAAAACATTGCATTAGTAGACGGCCAAGCGGTATATACTTTTTATCGTTCCCCGGCTGATGGTACATCTAGCGGAATTTCAACTACATTATCTGCAGGAATAAATGCAAGTGTTACTACAATTGGAGTTGCTTCTGTTACAGGAATGCCAACAACTGGTGGAATTATAACTATTAACAGTGAACAAATTACGTACAGCGGAATCTCAAGTCTAGATTTAACAGGTTGTGTAAGAGGTGTTAATGGAAGTACGGCAGCTACACACACTAGCGGTGATACAGTTTTACAATTTCCAAATGGAATGACAGATATTCAAGAAGCAGACTATAGAGTAAAATCTACTTCGGTGGATACTCCAATGACAAAAATTAGTAGATCACAGTATCAAGGTTTTTCAAATAAAACTTCTACTGGTCTTCCTACTCAATACTGGGTCCAAAGATTTATAGATAAAGTTACTATGACTTTATATTTAACTCCAGGTGCAGCCCAAGACGGAAACTATATTAATTTTTATTATACAAAAAGAATTGATGATGTTGGTGCTTATACAAATGCAACTGATGTCCCTTACAGATTTGTACCTTGTATGATTTCAGGGTTAGCATATTATTTAGCACTCAAATATGCACCACAAAGAGTACAAGAATTAAAACTTTTATATGAGGATGAATTATTAAGAGCAGAAGATGAAGATGGTTCTTCTAATTCTACTTATATTTCTCCTAAAATCTACTATCCGGGAGTTAGTTAATGACTACTTTTTCACAAGGTAAATTTGCTTTATCCATATCTGATAGATCAGGTATGGCATTTCCATACAATGAAATGGTTAGAGAATGGACTGGTGCATGGGTGCATCGTTCTGAATATGAACCTAAATCTCCTCAGTTAGATCCAAAACCCACTAGTGCAGATCCACAAGCTTTACAAAGAGCAAGACCAGCTAGAACAGAATTTGGAACACAAGATTTTTTACCTTTAAATCCTTTTACAACTGCATCTAACACAACTTTAACGGTCTTATTTCCTGAAGGATCATTACAGGTAAATGATGTGTTAAGATTTACTGCAGTTAAAGAAGCTGTTGGTGGAGTAACAGTTGATGAATTTCAATTACAAACAACTTTAAATGGCGATATTACAGATAGTGCTACTACAATAACATTAACTGATGGATCTAATTTTCCAACTTCTGGATTTATTATGATTAAAAAACTTTTAACTTCATCAGATACAAGCGACCCTTTAAAAGTTGGAACATACCAAAACGAAGTAATAGAATATACTGGAAGATCAAGTAATGATTTAACAGGATGTACGCGTGGTACCTCTTCTATTTATAGAGGATATACACCACCTTCAACAACAGCCGGTTCTCATAGTTCCGGAGCCACGGTCTACGGGTCATTTAAAGTTGCTTCTTTAGTAGGAACAAGTTATGTTAACGATGCTAACACAACGGTAACAGATTATAATAGTTTTACATTAACATTACCAAGTGCTGCAACAGGCACTGCAACAGGAGGAGGATTTAATTGTGTTATTAGTCCTCTTAACATAGAGAGTTTATAATGGCTGGAACAACATACGCAAATTTAACTACAGATATTAGAAATTACACTGAAGTAGATGATAGTGTTTTTACACAAGCTGTAATCAATAGATTTATTGAGGATGCCGAATTTAGAATATATCAAGAGCTGCCCATGGATTCTAGTCGATATGTTTCAGAAGGTAGTTTAGTTGCTGATGACAATACTATAAATAGTCCTGGATTAGGAACGAAGGGTGCAACAGGAGCTTTGTTTATCAGAGGAATAGAAGTATTTGACTCTACTTCAGCTACTACTGGCCAAGGTACTTGGCTAGAGAAAAAGGATCAAACATACTTGTCAGAATATGTAGACAGATTAACAGGGGAAAAAGGGGATCGAACAGGACAAGATGTTACTGGATTTCCTAAGTATTATGCTATGTTTGGTGGTGCTACAGGAGATTCTGATACTACTTCAGGAGGGTTTTATATAGCTCCAACTCCTGATGCTAATTACAAATTTAGGGTTTATTATAATATGATACCGCTAGGATTATCTAGCTCAACAACATCCACCTATTTAAGTAAATACTTTCCAAACGGGCTTCTATACGCCTGCTTGGTTGAGGCATATGGATATTTAAAAGGTCCAATGGATGTCTTGACATTATATGAAAATAAATATAAAAATGCTATACAACAGTTTGCAGGAATGCAATTGGGAAGACGAAGACGAGACGATTATACTGACGGAACAGTTAGAATACAAGTTAAGTCACCGTCTCCATAAATGAGGAGAAAATTATTATGGCAATAACATCAGCAGTTTGTTCTAGTTTTAAACAAGAACTTTTACAAGGTAAACACAGTTTCGCATCATCAGGTGGAGACACTTTTAAAATAGCACTATTTACAAGTTCAGCATCTTTAGGTGCAAGTACAACTGACTATTCAACTTCAAACGAAATTACAAACACGTCAGGAACTGCTTACACAGCAGGTGGAAAAGCGCTAACTAATACTGGTGTAGGTTTAACTTCAACAACAGCATTCACAGACTTTTCAGATGTCTCTTGGACTTCTGCATCGTTCACAGCAAATGGTTGTATGATTTATAATACTACTACTGCAACTGGAACGTCTACTACAGATGCAGTTTGTGTGGTAGCTTTTGGAGGAGACAAAACAGTTTCTTCTGGAACATTTACAATTCAATTTCCAACTAACGACGCAACTTCTGCTATTCTGAGATTGACGGCATAAGGAGTAAGTCCTTATGGCGAATACTTGGAATAAATCCGGAACAACCTGGGGTTATAATTCCTGGGCATCTGATACCGTTACAATTTCCTTAACGGGACTTTCTATAACTACTTCCTATAATTCTAGTGAAGTAATTGGCTCACCTGATAGAGGTTGGGGTGCTGATGCTTGGAGTAATGGTGAGTGGGGCCAACTAAATGACGACACTGCTTATCTTACAGGTTTATCTTTTTCTGCATCAATCGGAGAAGTTGTAGCTCAATCTGAACAAGGTTGGGGTAGAGATACCTTTGGTAATGAGCCTTGGGGTGATAGTTATAGTCCTGTTGTTTCACTTAGCGGTTTAAGTATGTCCGCAAGTTTAGGTACACTAGCTTACGCTCAATCTGAATCAGGTTGGGGTAGAGATGAGTATGGTATTGGTAACTGGGGTGAAAATACAACTACTGTTGCACTTGATAGTTTATCAATGGCAATGGAACTTGGTCCAAACGGATGGGGTGTCCATTCTTACGGTGAAGGTCAATGGGGTGGAATATTTACATTTAAACCAGAAAGTATAATCGGAATTAGTGGTTTAGATACTACTGCTGCAATAGGCACACCAACCATAAATTATGACATGATTTTTGGTGTCAGTGGTGTAACCATGGGCACTGGTTTAGGAACATTAGGTATAAATAATGGATCTGATCATGTACAAGGTTTAGCAAGTTTAACAACCGCAGCTGCAGTTGGAGCTATTGCTCCTGCTGATGTAGTAGGAATAAGTGGTGTAACATTTGCCACTGATCTAGGCACGGTAGAAGCAACCGATGCCCAAATTATAGATGTTTCCGGACTAACTTTTACAGCTGCTGTAGGAGCCGTAACTGTTGATGATATGGCTGTAGGATTAAGTGGCCAAACATTTGCTGCAACTACGGGAAGTATAGCCCTTGATCAAATGACAATAGGGTTGACTGAACAGACATTTACTGCTAGTTTAAACACTGTAGGTTTCGGGCAGTTAGGATATTCTGATGTTGACATTACAGGAAATACATCTTATACAGACGTAACGCACGCAGCTTAATAGGAGAACAAAATTATGGCATCAACATATACAGGTCTAGGTGTAGAACTTATGGTGACTGGCGAAAAAGCCGGCCAATGGGGAGACATCACAAATACTAATTTACAAATTTTAGAACAAATTTCTGGTGGATACACAGCACAATCAATAGCTGGTGGTGCACAAACTACAACTTTATCAGTTTCTGATGGATCAACTGGAGCAGTTTTATCTCACAGAATGATTGAATTCACAGGTTCTATTACAGGAAACCAAATTGTAACTATTCCATTAGATGTACAAACTTTTTATTTTTTAAGAAATTCAACATCAGGAGCATACACAGTTCAATTTAAATATGTATCTGGATCAGGAGACAGCTTTACTTTTGGAACTACTAATAAAGGTGACGCTCTAGTATTTGCTACTGCAAATGATGGAACTAACCCTGACATTGATACTTTACCAGCTGGAGATGTAACTCTTACAGGAACAGAGACTTTAACAAATAAAACACTTACTTCCCCTAAAATTGGAACTTCAATTTTAGATACTAACGGAAATGAATTAGCTTTATTAACAGCAACAAGTTCAGCTGTTAACGAAATTACATTAGCAAATGCTGCGACGGGAAATGGTCCAATTATTTCTTCAACAGGTGAAACAAACGTTGATTTAAATTTAAACCCTAAAGGAACAGGAACTCTTAAATCAGGAACTGCTGCAGTTAAAATTGCAGGAAAAGAAACTATGTGGGTTCCAGCTTCTGCTATGTACGGAGCTACAACTAATGGTGCTGATGCACAACAAGTTGAAACAACAGCAACAAGACCTGATATGAACGTCTT
>VTLG01012953.1_pt1 | contig 32245 bp, 47 predicted proteins | sample 4694571 | NCBI WGS metagenome assembly VTLG01 (sample SAMN12604809, study PRJNA352737) | marine metagenome | biome: ENVO:00000447; feature: ENVO:00000209|ENVO:00000569|ENVO:01000036; material: ENVO:00002151; isolation source: viral sequences binned using virsorter ...
GACAACTATTTCAGGAACAACTTCTTCTGCATATACAGAAGAGAATGGAATGACATTGACTTTTAATTGCAGACAATTTGAACTTCCATGGGAATGGGGAGGAACATTTGCAGTTGATACAAGTGCAGGAACAATGACATTGACTGACTAATATAAGAAGGACTCCTTTGGGAGTCCCTCTTTTTTTTACATGGGATGTTGTGAAGATATCAATGACACAATTCCTTTAATTGTAGAAATACATAAATATCTGAAAATGGCAAAATATAAAGCAAAGCAATCAACAGGTTTTGTCTCTTGCAAAGGACACACATTTGTTTGGAGGAAATGCACTGCAGAACAACTAGCATTTGCATATGAAGAACTTGGACTCACTGCTTATGTAGAAAAAACAAACACCAAAAATGAAAAAAACACCAAAAGCAACACCAAGAAAGTCTCCAAAGAGTCAAGTGAAACTGACAAAGGGGAAGAGTGATATTCTTTCCTTTGGAGTTCTGAATCTTGCAATTCCTCAGCATATAGAAGAACCTCAGAACATTGAGCAAGTTCAAACTGATTGGATTCCTTGGGGATGTGACAATCTCTTTCCTCAGTATTTGTCAGAACTCAAAAGACAATCTCCAACTCACAGAGCAATCCTGACTCAGAAAGCAACCTATTCTGCAGGGAAAGGATTTTCAACCTCAGATGAATCTCTTGCAGACTTCTTTGAAAGAGTGAATGCCAATTCAGAGACAATGAGAGATGTCTATAAGAAACTTGTGGATGACTATTTTGTTTTTGGAAATGCATTCTTGGAAATTGTGCAATATGAAGGAGGATTCAATCTCTATCATATAGATGCAACCACTGTGAGAATTGCAAAAGACCACAAATCTGTCTTCATCAATCCTGATTGGTCAGAATATATGATGTTGGAAGATAAAACACAGAACATTCCTTTCTATCCACAATTCAAATCAAGCAGAGCAATCATTCAATTCAAAGACTATGAACCAACATTCCACTACTATGGTCTTGCAGATTACATTGGAAGTCTTGAACATATTGCAATTGACTATGAGATAGGAAAATGGAATCATTCTAAATTCAAAAACTCTTTCCAACCAAGTGCATTGATTGAAATCAATGGAGATATGTCAGAAGAAGAGGCAAAGAAGATGGTTCAAGAGGCACAACAGAAGTGGCTTGGTGAGGGGAATCAGGGAAAAATCATGTTCATTGTCAAAGGAAGTGGAGACACCACTCCTGCCAATGTTCAAATCATAAAAGATGAACAAGATGGTTCTTGGGATGCTCTTCAAACTCTCACTTCACAAGCAATCCACACTGCACATAGATGGCAACCATCTCTTTCAGGAGTTGTGAGTGCAGGGAAGATGAATTCCACAGGAGCAGAGATAAGGATTGCATATGAGATTGTGCAGAACACAATCATTGTAGAAACAACAGAAGTCTTCTTGGAGAAATTCTCAAAGGTTTTCAGTCTTTTAGGAGGATATGACACAGAAGATTTGAATGTGATATTTGAACCTCCAATTTCATATCTCTCAGACATCAAAGCACAAGATGTCCTCACTATAAATGAACAAAGAGAGATTCTTGGGAAAGAACCAATTGAAGGAGGTGATGTGTTCTATGTGCAACTCCAAAAAGGAGTGGAACAAAAAGTGGAAGAAGGAGCAGTGGAAGAAGTAACAGAAGAGGAAAAAATTGTTGAAGAGAAATTTGAAAATATAACCAATGGGCAACTATAGACAATACATCACATTAGTATCTCCTGCAGAGGTGATTGCAAATGTGTTCACTAATGAGAACACAGATGAATATCTGATATCAAATGACATCATTGAAATCACAGAAATCACTCATTTGAAACCTGTTTTGGGATTGAAATTCTATGAAGAACTAAAATTGCAAAACAATGATGGAACTCTCACTGCAGACAATCAAGAGCTGATGACTTATTTTCTACAACCTGCATTGGAGTGGCTTGTGAGATTTGAGGTTGTCAATGAGATTCAAAACAATTCAACAAGTCAAGGAGTGGTTGAGAACATATCTCAATTTGCTAGAAGTTTGACACCTCCTCAATTGAGTGACTATGTTCAAGATACTTATAGAAAAGCAAGAGTGATGCTCAATGATATGTTGGAGTTCATGAATCACTCTGACCAAAGTGGGAATTTTCCTACATATGAAACTAATAAACCTAATATCAACCCAACTTGGAAAAATCATGGAATTATCATGTATGAAACTAGAAATGACTATTGCAAAAGTAATTTCTATAATAAAGAAAGATTCAATCCATTGTGTTCAAGTTGTTAAAAAAATAAAACTATGCCTAGAATAACAGGAGTCAATGCTCCAATTCAAAACACTAGAATCCAATATGAAAGAAATGGCAAATGTGGGACAACAGAAGTAGTGACAGATGCAGGTTCATATCTTAGAGTGGCAGGAGACCCCTTTGGTTGGAAAATGGTTTTTGTTGAAGACACTACTCTTGATGGAACTACTCTTGTGATTGAAAATATGTCAACTGCAGACCAAAATACATTGTGTGGACACTCCTTCAAAATTGGAGATGAAATCATGGGAAAGATTAGTGCATTCACAGTGACTGCAGGAACTGTCATTGTTTACAAGGAAGGGATTTTTAGAAAAATATAAATAAATTAAAAAAATAAAATTATGCCTAGAATAACAGGAATCACTGCTCCAATCTACAATACAGATTTGCAGTATGAAAGAAACTGCAAGTGTGGAACAACAGAAGTCATTGGAGCAGGAGAGACTTTTGATTGGGAAGATGAAGGTGACTATGGATGGAAGATAGTATTCTTTGGAGCAACAAAATTGGTGGATGACTCTCTAAAAATTACTAATATGTCAACTGTAGACCAAGCACTCCTTGACCATCTTACTTTTGCCAATAGAGATGAAATCATGGGACAGATATCAGATTTTGATGTTCAATCAGGTCTTGCAGTTGTTTACAAAGATTGTAGTGAGAGTTGATATATGCCTTGCTTAAAGTGTGAAAATAAATTGTGGAAGTTTGGGAAGACAGGGAAATGTCAATACCAAACCAAAGAGGAATGTGAAAGTTCCAATGCAGACTACTATTCCTATGACCACTCCTTTGAATTCACAGAAGAACAAATGACAGAACTCCATGAGAAGGGGAGGGTTGTTGTGAAAGTAAAAGAAGGAGAAGAAGAAATGGAGATTCTCTTCATATATAAAAAAGAAGATGTTGAATCTCTAGCAAAAGAGAGTAAAAAAATGACAAATAAATATAAAAAGATATATGGCAACAAATGAGCATAAGAATTTGAGCAATGCAAACCTCCATGTTCCATTGGATTTTTCAACTGCAGGAAGTGGAACAGTATGTGGAAAGGATGCAGATGATGATTTGCAATGGATATCACAAGCAAATTTGAGGATGAGTCCTATCAAGATGCAAGGATATGGAACAACTCAATCAGGAGATGAGACAGGGTTCTATGAATACAGAGCAGAATTGTCAGATGCTCAATCTCCATATGAGTTTGTCTCTGACTATGGAAGTGCAACAATGGGAGATGAAACAATCACTCAGAAGGATGCATTCAGGACTGATGGCTTTGTTTGTCCATTGGCAATGAGTTTGCATACCATCACAGGATGGGCAACAGGAAGTCTTGCATCAGATTTGACTATTGGTTTGGCAAAAGTCACTCCATCTGATAGTGGAGCAACTGCATTGACTCCTGTTCTATTGGATGAAATGACAGTCACTTGTGCAGGAAATACAAGAACAAGGTCATTTTCTGTAAATGCAGGAGACATGACAGTGACTACTTTGGCACAAGGAGACATCATCATGCCTTTTGTAAAGACAGAACTTGCATCTGTGGTCTATTATTTCAATTTCACAATATTTGCCTCAATTACTGCAGACATAACAGGATAAAAAATAAAAAAATGAAAGGACAGATGAATGATACAATACAAGTAGTGATTGCAAACACAACAGGAATAGGAATATCACTGAGCAATGTCAATGAGATGTTGACTTTGATTTCTCTATCTCTAGCAATTGTCTTCACTATATACAAATATTATAAAATAAAAAACAAATAAGATGGCAACAACTATAACTGCAACAACATTGACTGTTGAAATAAATGAAACAATAAGTTTGAATGGAGTGGAATATGGAAACTCTTTGGCAACTGCATTCACATCACAAGGAAAGGTTGACCAAAGAATCATGCAAGTTGCATCCAAAGGAGATGGGACTGATTGGACAACTGTTCTTGCTCTTTCAACTGCAGATGCAAAAGGAACTGTGGTGGTGAATGATTTTGCCTATGTGAGATTGACAAATTTGGATGACACTCATGCTTTGAACTTAGAAATTCAAGCAACTGCAGGATTCTTCTATTTCAAAGTAGAGGCAGGAGAGAATTTTCTTCTGATGAGTCCTGATATAGATTTTCAAGCATCATCCACAACTGCAGGTTTTGGAGATATATCAGCAATCAATGGGCAATCAGATGATGGCACAGACAATATTGATATTGAATATCTAATTGTGACAACTTAATGGCACAGAAGTCAACTTTCCTTTTTAGGTCAAACACACAGAAGAAAAGAAAGGGAGTTCATTCAAAGACAAAAGCATCAAAGATGAAACATTCTAAGAACTATTTGAAGAAATACAAAGGTCAAGGGAGATGAATACTTGCAATCTATTAATCATTAGAGACAATTTCAGTGACAAATCAACATTAGGGAAACTCTATCTCAATGGAGAGTTCATGGCACACACTTTGGAACTAGCTTGGAGAGACAATCAAAGAAGTGTTTCTTGTATTCCAAGAGGAGTATATGATTGCAGACTGAGAGTTGCAAGAGAATCTGCATCAAGAGACTATTTGCATCTATTAGTTCAAGATATTCCTGAGAGGAGTTGGATTCTCTTTCATATAGGGAACTTTCCATCAGACACAAAAGGTTGTATTTTAACAGGAACACACAGAGCAAACACACCAAACAAGATTTTGGAAAGTAGAAAAGCACACACACATTTGATGAATACGATAACAGGAAGAGAGATATCAGAAAAAATTGAGTTAGTAATTAAAAACAGATAAAAAAATGAGAAAATTATTTTTTACAATAGCACTTGCATTCACAACATGGATTGCATCTGCACAATATATGGTCATCACTACCATCAATGAGAATAGTGATATGGAGAATCTGACAGACAACATGGGATTTGGATATCAAATGAATGATGACATGGTTGTTGGAATCCAAAGAAATGGAGACAATTATGATTTGTTTGGAAGATATGCTTTTGGCAATGCTTATGTTTCAGGACAGATTCCATCAGACATGACAATGGATAGTTTGACACTTGGAATAGGATATTCAGTGAAGTTTTGGAACAACTTCTATCTTGAACCAACTTATTCTTTTGATAGAGATGGCAATGGGAACTTCAATCTTGGAGTTGCTTGTAGATTTTAACTTGGTATTAATTAAAAAAATATAGAAATTATGGATGTAGTAAAGAAATTCTTAGGAAGTAAAAAGTTTTGGATTGCAATGGGTTCAATATTTGTTCCCATGGTTGCAGTCAAACTCAACATGACACCTGAGGAAATAGAGAAATTATACTATTCACTTTTAGCATTATTGCTTGGACAATCTCTGAGTGATTTTGGAAAAGGTAATAAATAAAAGGTCATGTTGAAGAAATTATTCATGTCAAATGCACTCAAACCAATCACTGAATTGCTCAAAGAAGTCTTGAAATTATTCAAAGACAACAAAGGAAAATGGTCAAGCAAGAGAACAATCAGTGGAGTTTTGGTGATAGTATGTGCAACAGAAATTGAAAGGTCAGGCATCTCAACTAATGCTTTGATTCTTTCATTCATAGCAATTCTGCCACTTTGTTTTTCAGTTTTTGAGAAGTCAAGTGAATAGAATTGTTGGTGATTTGTGTGTGTGTTTTGGTTGAAGGGAGGAGGATATTTTGTCCTCCTTTCTTTTTTTTCTCAACATTGAGAAGTGTAAAAGTCAAGAAATTTCAAGTCAAATCTCACCTCTCAATTCTTAATTTTGGAGCATGACAAAAGCCAATATTGTGAACCATCACCAAAAAGCCAAATGAAGCCAAATGAAGCGTTTTAAGACACTTTGTATGGTTTGGAACACACACATATCAAATAGAGTGAGAAAGTCTCACAGGGACAAAATACTAGATAGAAAAAACTTGCAATTTTCTACAAATATCTTGTCATGTTTTTTAATTAATTTGTGACAAAATGACAGTTAAGACAAATGATTTCAGACCAAGATGGGACAAGAAATTGATTCCACTTTTATCCAAATTGAAAGAGTTTTCAGTTGAAGACCAATTTCAAATTCTTCAAAATTCTTTCCAAAATCTAAGTCAAGGAAACAACATTTCAGTTGTTGAAAGTCAAGACAAAAAATCAATAGAATCAAAACTCAGTTGCAGAATCAAGACTCTTGACAAATTGATGGAAGTCTGCAAAGTTGATGAAAATGAATGGATGGTTGAAAGACACATCATCAACAAATGGGAGGTTGGTTCTCAAATTGATGGACAGATTGTTGTGGAGGAATTATTCCAAGTCAAAGTGTGGTTGAAGAGAAACAAAGAATTCTGTGATGCACAACAAGTCAAACAAGACATCTTGGAAGAAATCAAAACACACTCTCCAAAAATTCCAAAACTTCCAAGACTCAAAAACAAATCCAAACATCTATTGGAAGTGAATGTCTTTGATTTGCACTTTGGGAAATTAGCACAAGCAGAACTCAGTGGAGAAGACTATGACACAGACATTGCAGAGAAGAGGTTCTTGTTTGCTCTTCATCAATTAGTTGAAAGAACAGGAGAAATGATATTTGAAAGAATCCTCTTTCCAATTGGTAATGATTTTTATAATTCGGATTCCTTAAGAAACACCACAACAAAAGGAACTCCTCAGGATGAACACCTTCTATGGCAACAAACTATTCAAAAAGGAAGAAGATTGATGCAGAAAGGAATTGACTACCTTTCTCAATTTGCTCCTGTTGATGTTGTTGTGATTCAAGGAAATCATGATTGGGAAAGAATGTTCATGCTTGGAGAAATGCTTGAAGGGTTCTATCATAACAATGAGAACATAGAAATTGACAATGGATATTCTCCAAGAAAATACTATCAATATGGAAAATGTCTCATTGGACTCACTCATGGAAACAATGAGAAAGTCATTGACCTTCCACTCATCATGGCACAGGAATGTTCTGAGCAATGGAACAAAACCAAGTTCAGAGAGTTTCATATTGGACATCTACATCACACAAAGAACATATCATATAAGTCATCACAGGAATTCAAAGGAATAGTTGTGAGATATCTCAGGAGTCTTTCTGCAAATGACACATGGCATCACATCAAAGGATATCTCTCTCAACAAAGTGCAGAGGCATTCCTATGGCACAAAGAACAAGGATTGATTGCACAATATTCTGTGAACCTCTAATCTATCAACATATCAATTGTTAATAAGTTTCAAATTAATTCCAATTTATTTGCATGGTATTATAATTTTTTTATATATTTGCAGTATGAAAACAAAGATAACACACACACTGAAAAACACACAAAGCACTGATACTCAAGCAGTTAAGTGCAATTCATTCACTAATAAAGACCTGCAAAAACAGGCACTAGAAACAATGACAAAAGCAACACACACACAAAAAGCACTAACTAATGAGGAAATGGTAAAAGGAATCAAAAGAATAGCATCAGAATTGATAGCACTCACAAACGGCGAACAAGCAAAAAAATTAATGTATGCAAACAAAAGTTATTGTGAAGATGCAGTCTTAAACAGTGAATGTCCAAAAGAAACTGCAAATGATTTAATTATCACAACCCAATATTAGTCTCTCCAAACTCCAACACCCTGCAATGAAGATTGTGGGGTTTTGGTGGTAGAAGAGGACAACAAGTGTTCTCACAACTTAAAAATAGAACAATGAAAAAAGCAACACACACAACAACAATCAAAGAGGATTTGATAATTGAATTCTCATCTATTCTTTCAGACATAGCAACTGAGTCTTTTTCCTCTTCTAGCAATGGAACTGATGATGTGATGTTGATTAGTGAATTCCCTTGTGTTGTTGATTGTTGGAATGACAGATATTAATATGAAACTACAAGACAAAGAAACAATGGGATTCAAAAAGTTCAGTCCAAAAGTGGACAAGAATAGAAGATTGGTTTTGACAAGAATGTATGCAGGAATTAGAGGAACAAATGTGTTTCAATACACAATCCACAAGATGAATATATCAGGTCAAATCAATTCAAATTGGAAACACCTCTTTGCATTTGGAACAGATGATTTCAAGAGTGTGTCCAAATTCAGGAATGCAAACACAGGAGAAACTTCAAAAGTCTACAAGACTGCATTCACATCAATTGCAGGAGTTTCTGAGAAGACAAATCCAACAATGGTTTGGAGAAAGATGCTCAGTTGTGTGAGTTGACTTGTGAAAGTTCCATCAGTGCCTCCTTGTGAAAGCAAGGGGGTTTTGGTGGTAAAAGACAACAGTATAAACTAAAACACACAACATGAACAAAAAGAGATTCTATGAACTCAAAAATGAGATTCATAAACTAAGAAAAAAAGACCTGAAGACCTCACTGAGAGTTCAGGCAGATTTGAACAGAATGGAAGATTGGAACAAAACAGAATTTGAGATATTTCACATTGATGATGAAATTGCAATCCTCACAAGAGGTGGCAAATACTATGGACTCAATCACAGAGACATGCACAAGGCAGACCTGAGAGACTATGCAAATGATGAATCTATCATCTACACAACTGAGGAGAATGAAGATGGAGGACTTGACTTCTACTATGATGATGATTCTTGGGAAGTGGATTGTGAAGTCATTGAAGGATATGCAAAGATGTATGTGAACAAGCAATTCAACATTGCAGATGATGGTGATTCAGTGGAATATGGAGATGGTCAAATCTTCAAGATTATTGATGGAGACAATGGATGGATGGAAATGGTAAAAGCACTCCTCAAATGAAAGCAATAGACTACATCAAATTGGAAAAACAATTGGACTTGTGCAAAGATGTCTTGGACAATGTCAAGTTCTCTCACAAAAGAATTGAACAGGCAAAGCAATGGAATCAAACAGATGTTTCAAAATGGCTACATTCAGAAGACAAAAGAAAGTGGAGAGTTCAAAAACAAATCAAAGCAAATGAATGGTGGCAAAGAAAGATGCTCAGAGAAGTGAACAAGTTGAGAGAGATGCTTGGATTGGATATGTTCAAAAATCTTAATAAAAAATTAATAACTCACTTAAAAAATTCAACACAATGGCAACAAAGCCACAAATTATGAAACACTATTCAAAAGACAAAGTTCAACAAGCACTCTCAGAACTTGCAACCTACTTTGAGAATGCCTCTGAGAATCAAAATAAGAACATCTCTGCCACTTTTATTGCTCAGAAGATAAGAGACACTGCAAATGACATTGAAAGGTCTCAGAATTCTTTGTTCAATAAAATCAAACCATTTGAAGATTTTGACAAGAAACTTTCTGTGTTGTTGGATGGTCTTGGAATGGATTCAAAATCTATATTGAAATGAAGTTGACCTATGCAAATAAAATCAGAGACTTCTCATTGAAAAGTTTGGAACAACTATGTGCAGACCTCTTGATGGTATCATATACACAACTAGGACAAACTCCTGAGAAAGAACAGGTCTTGATTCTCACTCAAACTCTTGCAAAGGATTTGATTCAGGACTTTGGTTCTTCACTGACATGGGAAGATGTAGAAAGAGCATTCAGGAAAGGAATCAGAGATGGAAAGGAGTTTCATATGACTGTTCCTACATTCTACAAATGGCTTAGAAGATGGAGAGATGTCAAATGGGAATCAATATACCAAGTGGAAACACAGGGACAAGACCCAAAGAATCTTCCCTATTTCAAAGAATCTAAAAATCAAAATAAATTACTCACTTAAAAAAAAGAAAAATGGCAAAAAGAAAAACACCAAAAATTGTGTCTATGCAACAACCTCCATTGAAGGAGACAAGAGCAGATGCACTCAATAGATTGTTCAGAGAGAATGGTCTTGTTGAGGAAGATGTCTATAAGGACAAGACAAGGAAATATGTAATCATGACAAGAACAGGAATTGATAAGATTGTTGCAAGAAGAGGAATCCAAATTCAATTTGAAATCAAATATTTCTCCTATGGACAAGAAGGATTCAAAGATTGTTGTGTAGTGATGGGAACAGGGAAACTTGGAGACAGAGTTGTGCAAGAAACAGGAGAGTCCAATGCTGACAATCTTTCTCCTTTCAATCAGAAATATCCTGTTGCAATGGCTTTCAAGAGGGCAAAAAGCAGAGTTGTTCTCCAATTAACAGGATTTTATGAGCAAGGAGTCTATGGTGATGAAGAAGAAAAAGACCTGTGGAAATAATGAGTGCAGATGATAAGTATGATGCTCTTGGACAAGTAGAGAAAGCAAGAGAGGGTATTTTTGAGAGCATAGAACAAATCAAGAAAGACATCTCCACCTTGCTTGATTGGGATTGCAAAGATGTGAGATTCTCAGACAAGGCATATGAATTCACAAATCCTAATGGCAATTTTGTTGTTGCTGAAGAGGTTCATGATACATTGGAAAAGACAGTCAGGAATGGAGAGTTGTATTCTTGTTGTGATAGGATTGTTGACCAAGACCACATGAGATGTCCAAAATGTCATGAGAATGTCTGAGTGGATAGATGACTTCTTGGAGGACTTGAAGGATGTCAATGAACTTGCCAATCTTCATCAGATAGGCATGATTGAATCACTCTTGGATATATCTCCAACAACACTAGAATTCAAGACACAAGTTTTGGAAGATTTGAATGAGTTGACAGTGAAGGAGGCATCAATCATCATCTCAGAACTCAAGGAAAATGAAATCTCAAGAGACCCAAAGCATCAATATAAAAAGATGAAAGACAATGGAATGTTTGACTAATAAAAATAAAAAAATAATGAACAATTTTGAACAATTACTGAAAGCAAATGGAATCACAAAGCAAGGGCTTGGTGATATCATAAGCATCAAAGGAGCAACAATTCCAAAATATGTTGCCAATCCAAAACTCATGAGACTAGACCACATCATGAAACTGAGTTCCCAACTTGGGATTTCCACTCAGGAATTGATAAGGGTCTTGAATAATGAGGCAAAGTTTGGAATCATAAAATGAGCAAAAGAAGAATTCATATTCCCTTCAAGAAATTGACTGAGCAAAAGAAAGATGAAATCATATTCTATATGATGGAACATAGATGTGAGGAAGTCTGTCAATTCTTTAACATAGGGAAGGTGACTTTGGACAGAGTATGTGAGCAAAAATTTAATCCTAAAAAAAACAGAAAAAATGGCACAGAAACTAGCAATGACAGGGAAACTCAAAAAGAAGTTTCCAATTCAAGAGATTGAAAAAAAAGCAGGAGGAACATTCAAAAAGAGAAGTTTCCTGATTGAGACAGATGACAAGTTCACCAATGAGGTGTGTTTTGATATCATGAAAGATGAAGTGATGGATAGACTTGACACCTATGAAGTTGGAACAGAGTTGGAAGTCCACTTCAATCTATCTTCAAGAGAATACAATGAGAGATGGTATCACAACCTGAATGCTTGGAGAATCACAACATCAGAAAATCAAAGTATTAATCCAAAGGAGGATGAGGAAGACACTCCTTTCTAAAATGAATCACACAATGAAAGCACAAATCACAAGAATCACACCCACACTTTCCAAATATGGAGGGAAGTTCTACTATGTATTTTTCAAAGATGACAATGGCAAATCTTTCAAGACTTGTCTCTATCCAACAATGAGAAACTTTTTGAGATGGAAGACAGTGATGAAGGTTGGAGCAGTCTTGACCAATCTATCTATCAAAGAGAAGAATCTAATTGATGCAGATTCATGGTTCAATTTCATAGGCATCCAACCTATTGAAAAAAATTCACCTCAAACAAAACTCTTTTGATATGGCAAAAAGATTCACAGACAATGGCAAATGGAAGAAGAGATTCTTCAAAACTCTTTCTCCAAAATACAAACTTTTATGGATTTACATATTGGATGATTGTGACCATGCAGGAATTTGGGAGGTTGATATGGAGGTGGCACAACTGAGAATTGGAGAACCTCTTGATGAAGAGAAAGCACTTCAACTCTTCAATGGAAATCTGATGGTCATCAAAGGAGGAGACAAATGGTTCATTCCTGATTTCATCTCATTCCAATATGGAGAACTCAATCCAAATTCAAGAGTGCATCAATCTGTTCTTGATTTGTTGGACAAAAATTCAGTAGTTTATCAACCTCAAGAAGTTCCTTTGCTTGATGCTCCTAAGTCTATCATCAAAGACAAGAGATTCAAGAAACCAAGCATTGAAGAAATCAAAGAATATTGCATTGAAAGAAAGAATGTTGTAGATGCTGAAAGTTTTTTCAATTACTATGAATCAAAAGGTTGGAAAGTTGGAAAGAGTCCAATGAAAGATTGGAAGAGTGCAGTGAGAACTTGGGAAAAAAACAACTATTCTTCCAAGTCTAAAAATAAAATCAAAACGAATCTAGAAACATGGAGTGATGTCAAATCCATATTAAAACAAAAATCATGACTTTCACAAGTATGTTTGAACCTGTTGTTCTTATCAGTCTATGTCTTATTCTTGGAGTTTTGATTGGATGTCTGACAACTCTCTATGCAATGTCCAAAGAACACAAGGCACTTCAGGAAGAATTGGATGCCAAAACTGAAACCCTCAACAGATATGCAAGGATGTTTGATTGGGAATTTGAAGGATTGGATGATGATGAATAGAAAAATGAGAAATGTGATTCTGACTATCTTATTTTTGCCTGTGGCTTGTTTAGTTGTTCCCTTCCTATTCTGTGTCATTCTCTTTTGGTCAGGAGTTGCAGTTGGAATGTATATCACAACACAAATAGAAAAAAGACTATGAACTATTCAACAATCAAATGGCTCTTGAAAAGTCATATCAAAAACAATGTGAATTCTCATTGGATATGGAAAGAAGACCAAAAGGAATTCAGGTGTATGTATAACAGATTTAACCCTGATGATGATAGAATCTACACTGCAAAACAACTCTTGGACACATTGGAAAATCTAAAAGATGAAGAAGAAAAAGACAAGAACACAACTCAAGAAACAACTTGACAAAGTCTTCTCTCACTATATTAGATGGAGAGAGGCAGATGATTCAGGATATGTGAATTGTTTCACTTGTGGAGCAAAGAAACAAGCACTTGGAATTGGATGTATTCAAGCAGGTCATTTTCAGTCTAGGAGACATATGATTCTGAGATGGGATGATGAACTAGGAAATGTGCAACCACAGTGTTCCTATTGCAATGTCCTATGCAGTGGTCAACAATTTGTCTTTGCTAGAAGGATTGATGAAGTGTATGGAAAAGGAAGAGCATTGGAACTTGAACAAATAGCAAAACAAACAAAGAAGTTCACAAGAGCAGATTTGGAGGAAATGATTGTCCTCTACAAAACCAAACTCCAAAACTTAACATCAGAAAGTTGAAAAGTGTTGTCAAAGAAATTGAGATTCAAATTTGAAATCTCTAATTTTGACAAATGATAATAAATGGTAATAACTTAGAAGAACTCAAGAACTTTCCTGATAATTACTTTCATTCAGTAGTGACAGACCCTCCTTATGGACTTTCGTTTATGGGCAAGAAATGGGACTATGATGTGCCAAGTGTAGAACTTTGGACAGATGTCTTTAGAGTATTAAAAGAGGGTGGCTATCTTTTAAGTTTTGCAGGAACAAGAACGCAGCATAGAATGGCAGTAAATATAGAAGATGCAGGATTTGAAATAAGAGATATGATAGCTTGGGTGTATGGTAGTGGCTTTCCTAAAAGTCATAACATAGGTAAAGCAGTAGATAAATTGCAAGGGAATGAAAGAGATATTGTAGGTAAAAATAGAGTAGGAAGAAAAACTGATGGGGGATTTAATAAGAACTTTGGAGCAGATACAGATATAACAGAAGGAACTTCAGAATGGGAAGGTTGGGGAACTGCATTAAAACCTGCACTAGAACCTATTACAATGGCACGAAAACCTTTTAAGACAACAGTAGCAGAAAATGTATTAAAGAATGGAGTAGGTGGTATTAATATAGATGGTTGTAGGGTTGAAACAGAAGATAATCTACAAGCAGTTGTAAAAGGAATCAGAAGTGAAAGTTGGCGAAGTATGGAAGGTAGAAATGATATTGAAAAAGAAAAAAAATTATATGGAACACCAAAAGGCAAAGGAAGATTTCCTGCTAACATTATACACGATGGAAGTGATGAAGTAAAAGATTTGTTTCCTGATAGTAAAGTAAGTGGTGCTGCTAAAAAGGGTGCTACTACAACAAAATCAATCAATAGTCATTTTGGGAATAGTGATGGACAAATCCAATATAATTTTATTAATGATAAAGGTTCAGCAAGTAGATTTTTCTATTGTGCAAAAGCAAGTAAGCAAGATAGGAATGAAGGGTTAGAAGATTTTGAGGAAAAAAGAAAGGGTGGTTATGGGTATGACAAAGGATATATGAATAAAGGCGAAGGAATGTTTAAGGATAGACAAACAATGAAGAAAAATACCCATCCAACAGTAAAACCTACTGACTTAATGAGATATTTAATAAGACTTGTAACACCTAAAGATGGTGTTGTTTTAGATTGCTTTATGGGTTCAGGTTCAACAGGAAAAGCGTGTGCATTAGAAGGGTTTAATTTTGTAGGCATAGATTTAGATAAGGACTATTGCAAAATAGCAAAAGCAAGAATAGACAAAGCAATAGAAGATAAGAAACAAGCAGATTCACAAGTTGAATTATTTTAAAGATAAAATGACAAAGAAATCAAAAACAATTGCAGGAGCATTGAGCAAGGATAGAATGAACCTCTCATTCAAAAATGATTTGAGTGAAGAATCAAAGAAGATAGAAAAGTTCAACAAAGAAATCTTGGTGAAAGTATCAGCAACAACATTCCTGCAATGGAAAGAGGCAAAGAAAAGAATTGAACAAGTGTGTGGATATGATAATGAATCAAAGGTGTTTGAATTCATGCTTGTTGAGTTTCTGAATATTCCAATTGAATCATATGAGTGATGAAAAAAGTTTGAATATCGGTTTGAAATCGGTTAAATAATTGTATATATGACACATATTGACCCCTTATTTAGAATGATTGAATGTTGCATAGAGACACATATGAAGCGTTCTAAGAGCATATCTCAGGAGCAATGATATGGTTGTTCCATATAATGCTTGAATGCAGGAGAATGAATCTATTGGAGTTTTGTTCTTGGATTGATTTTTGTGATAGGGTAGGGGAGGAGACAAGTTGTCATGTTCCCTAGTATGCTCAATCAACAATTTAACATAATGTATATTATAGGACAAAAGTGGCTAGTTTGACAAATGACAAAATGACATAGAGTATAGATAGAGTATGGATAGTCTATAATGAAGTTGCTTATAGACTTATATATAAAGCTAAAGATAAAGACATGGATAAAGCTAAAGATAAAGATAAAGACATAGGAGGAATTATTTTTGTTGATTTCAACAATCTTCCTAGATATAAGAATCATCTTCTTGAATTGAGCAAAGCAAAGAAACTAGATGTTCTCAGGTTAGCATATACCAAAGGAATAGACACATGGTTTGAAACCACTAGGATATTCTTGGATGTATCAGTGAGAGATGGAGGAATTGAATCAGCTGAGATTGAACAATTGTTTGAAGATATAATACTAAATAATTAAGCATGACACAGAAAGACCCAAGCAAACCCAAAGGAGAGTTCCCTTCTAAGAAACATCAGTTCTCTTCTACCAATCAACCTGCTACTCAAGGAAGACCAAAGGGAAGAAGGAATGTTTCCTCAGTCCTCAAGGACTTGTTATCAGAACAGGATAAGCAACTAGGAGGAGTTGGAGAGTTTGGTTCTCCTGTTGCTCAGATGCTTTTGAAGATAGCATTTGGAACTGAATCATCAGATGAATCTAAACTCAAAGCAATCAGAGAAATCCTTGATAGGATAGAAGGAAAGGTTGAACAGAATATCAGAGTAGGTTCAACAGAACCAACATGGATTGCAGGAGATAAACAGGAAGAAGAAGATGGTGAAGAATAAACAATGCAAAGCATACTATGATGTGAAGGATAGTCAAAAGAGAATCACTATTCTGCAAGGAGGAACTAGAAGTGGAAAGACATATTCTGTTCTTCTTGGATTGATAGAGTTTGCATGGAAGAATCAGAACAAAGGATTGTTCATCACAATATGCAGGAAGACATTTCCTTCATTGAGAGCAAGTGCAATGAGAGACTTCTTTCAGATACTAGAGAAGGAGAATCTCTATCTTCCACACAATCACAACAAGACACAACACATCTATGAACTATATGGGAACACATTTGAATTCATATCCACTGACCAACCACAGAAGGTGAGAGGAAGGAAGAGAGAAGTCCTATTCATGAATGAAGCAAATGAATTCACCTTTGAAGACTACACACAATTGGCAATGAGAACAACCTTCAAGATAATCTTAGACTACAATCCATCAGATGAATTCCATTGGATATATGACAAAGTAGTTCCAAGAGAAGATGCAGACTTCTTCACATCAACCTATTTGGACAATCCTTTCTTGGAAGAATCAGTGATTGCAGAGATTGAGAAGTTGAAAGAATTGGATTCTAATTATTGGAGAATCTATGGTCTTGGAGAAAGGGGAGTTGGTGAATCTATAATCTACACACATTGGATATATGGAGAAAGGATTCCAAAGACATATGATGACATCATCTATGGAATAGACTTTGGATATAATGCTCCAACAGGAATGGTGAGAGTGTATATCAAAGACACTCAATGTTTTGTGCAGGAAGTTTTGTATAAGAAACATCTCACAACAACTGATTTGATTCAGGAAATGGAGAAGATTGTGGAGAACAAATCCAAGACTATTTTTGGAGATAGTGCAGAACCAAAGACAATCACTGAGATATCAAGAGCAGGATTCAACATCAAATCATCAGACAAATCAGTCAAGAAAGGAATAGACAAATTGAAGAGTTTGACAATTGTCATAGACAAAAGAAGTGTGAATCTTTTGAAGGAGTTAAAATCATATAGATGGAAACAAGACAAGGATGGAAAGACATTGGATGAACCTGTGAAAATCAATGACCATTTGATTGATGCAATGAGATATGCAATATTCACTCACTTGAAGTCAGATAATAAAATCACCTATTGGGAATGAACAAAGACCTCATATCCACTTATGCCTTGCAAATCATTTTTGGAATCTTTTATATTTGCAAATTATGGATATGAAAGTTTTGAACAAAAGACATGGAGTGGCAGTGAATAAATATGTCAAGTTTTTACTTGGTGAAGCATTTGATATGACAGAAGATGAGAATGAGAAGTTCATGGAGTTCCATAAATTAGTGAAAGGAATTATCAAACAATCTGACCACTATCTTGAAGGAGATGAAATGACAGAATCAGATGTGATTCATGAATGGTTGATGATTACACCCAACCTCTTGTTTCATTCTTTCAATGGATTCTGTGTAGGAATGGGAAGGTTTGATGAAGTGTGTTCTAGTTCTTTGATGAAGAACACATTCTCAATCTTGAAATCTCTTTCAGATATTGCAACAAGGATGAAACAGAAAGAAAAAGAACCAACATTTTTGAAATATGTTACAGATTAAATATGACAGAAAAAAGAAAGAAGTTTTTTCAGAATGGTCTGAGATAACTATCAAAGAGTTTCATGGTCTCTATCAAATCATAAGAAGATTTGAAGATGTGGATTTGGACAATGACACCACTCAGAAACTTATCTTCATGAGAGACTATGTTTCCTATCTTTTGAAAGAGTCACCTGAATATGTAGAGATGATGAATGTGAAACATATTGAGAAACTTGTTGCAGGAACTCACAATCTTTTGACTGACTTTAAGAATAAGGATTTGAGGATGTTTGATTTTGAAGGTGAGAGATATTTCTTTCCTACAGATAACATGAGGACATCAACCTTTGGAGAATTCATTGAGGTTTCTGCACTTGACCAAAGCATTGAGATTCTAAAGAATGGAAAGTTTGATGTAGTTGCAGAACAGATGGCAAGGATTTGCAAGAGAGCAGATGAAATTGACACCTACTTGGAAGATGATGTGGTCAAAGAAAGAGCAGAGAAATTTCAGAATTTGACTATGGACATTGTTTGGGAGTTTAATTTTTTTTTGCTCAAACAACAAGGCGTTTTGGCAAAGATTTCCCAACCCTTTGGGGAGGAGCATCAGGAAGTGTGGAATCTAAAAGAGCAGGGAAAATCTTAGAACCATATGGATGGTTGAATTCCTTGTTTAGAGTCTCAGAGAAAGGAGTGTTCACCATGCCTGAGAGAGACCCTATTGAGAGTGTGAAGAGAACAAATGTTCTGAGAGTCTTCACATATTTGAGTTGGACAAATTCAGTGCAGGATTGTGAGAATGCATATCATGAAATAATGAATGAGAAACATAAAAGAAAAAACAAATAGATGGCAACATATGGATTGAATATTTTAAAAGACACAATGAATAATGCTTGGCAATTTGGAGATATAAGATTCTCCAAAGAGGCAAATGATATCAACCTAGACCACAACACTATCTATCCATTGTGTTTGGTTATAGAACCCAACTCCTCAATGCTTTCAATATATGAAGGATGGGAGAACTATTCATATCAGGTTTATTTCTGTATGTTATGGAAAAAGGAACAAAGGTCTGTTGGAACTATAGAACAGAAATGGGACAACATACAATCCACTGCAAATGAATGGTTGGATATTGTTCTCAGCACTTATGACAATGAGGATTTGATACTAGACAATGAATCATTGCAAATAGAAAGATTGAAAGATTTTGGAAATGACAAAGTCTTAACTATCAAATTCTCTTTCACTCTTCAAGCATTCAGGACTTGTTTCAATCCAAAGAAATTCTATGTTGACCAATATATCAATCCAAATGAAATTGATGGTGGTCTAATAGAATATAGAACAGGAGGAGGATATACATATTCACTCCCACAATTATCTTGCACTGCTTGGATAAGAACTGATGGATGGAAGACTCTTGAAGTAGAACAAGGAGAAGAATATCTTTCCACATTCAAAGATATGTCTGCACAAAACTATGTGCATCCGGGAATCACTCCTCCCAATACTGTCAAACATGATTTCTCAGCAAGTGATTTGACAAAAGCAGATATGATAAAGACAGATGATTCTACATATAATCTTCCATTTGTGATTGGAAATGTCATCAAAAGTGGAAAGACATCTTCAGTGGATTTGACTCCTGAATATAACAATTGGAGTGGGGAACTAATTACATCAGCAATAGACAATCAAAATGGAGTCTTCAATGCATATGATTGGACAGTGTTCTTTGTGTTTGAACTTCCAAAGGTGGTAGATGAATTTGATGGACAAAGAATCTTGTTCACATCACAAGCTCCTATTCAAACAGTTGCAACTCCTTGGATTGATATCTATATCACAAACAACACAATCATTGGTGATGCAGGAATTACAGTGTCTATTCCATCAGGATTGTATGGACCTGCTAAATTTACAGACATAACTACTGACACAAATTATCACAGTAGAGATGACACCACATTTGCAATAGGTTTTGCATGGGATTCTTCTACAAAGAAGTTCACAGTATCTTCTCAAAGGATGACACCATTAACAAGTTCAGCAATAGGTTCAACCACTCCACCATATATTTGGGGACTTGCAGAATACAATCTACTCTCTAAATATGGAGCAGGTGGACATACCAATCATTACACAGGGAAATTCTATGAGGCAGTATTTTACAATGACAATCTCTTTGCAAGAACAGATTCAACTATCAAAGACACAACAGGAAATCCAAATCAAATTCAAGCAATTGAAATCTTAAACAAACTAAGTGACAAATATAATATAGAACAATAATATGGGAACAGTATTAACAGGAACACCAAAATTCAGCATGCATCCATCAGCAGTCATGTCAGGATTCACAGACACAGATGGAGGAATGCCACAATATTGTGGGAATCCATTACAAGTGCAAATCATTATTCCCGGGGACTCAATGACATATGTTCCTGTCAGTGGAGGAGACATTGTGAATGTTAAATTTCAAATCTATGGTCAATCTATTTATGGCTCTATACCTGACCAATACAAACCCAATCTTCTATTGGCAGAAGTCATCAAATCAGTAGATGTGAGATACATGAACTATGAGAATCAATTCTATTCTGTTCCTCCTAATGGAGTGCAACAATCAGGAGATATTAATGCAAAGACTTTCACAGTAGATATTGCTCCCTTCATCAGACCACACTTATCTTATTGTCTTGTCCCTTGTGGAAAAGGTTCTCATGGAAATAGGGTAAAAGATGGACAAGGATATGGAGCATTCACAGGAAACTATTCAGACCAAGAATACACTGCAATGAATCAGATGATGATGTTGATTAACATCAGATGTTATTTTCAAGTCTTAGATATCTATGGAGAACTCACATGGGCAACCACTTCAGCAGGTAGTTCCACTTTGAAAAACATCAAAAGCAATACAAGTGGAAATGTCTTAGGTGGAGGCACAGGATATCAATTTCCTGTCATCAATGCAGTGAGGCAATGGAATCAAAAACAGAATCTCTTTAATTTGCAAGGGACTTTGGTTGCAGGAACTTCTAATGTGTGGTTTTTGAGTGATTGTCCAAACAATTCTGCAACAGGTGGGACATCACCTAACAAACAAGACAGTCCAAGAAAAGAAATGGTCATCACAGAAGACACTGAAACTCTCTATTTCTTTTTGAATAAAATTCTCAGGTCAGACAGATATTCAACATATTTCAATTCAGGTTTTAATTCACAAGTGTGGAATGTGTTTTTCTTAGTAGAACACAAGAAAGGGGGGACAGTTTATCAGAGACAACTAGACACAGAGGATGATGCCTTTCAATACACTGTTGGATTCAATAATCCTGATTATACAGGCACATCAGACTTGCCTGACCTCTATTCAAGCAGACAATGGTTCAGGTCAATAGTCTCACAGAATGTTTCTCCTGAATATATCAACAACAATTCAGGAACAGTTCCTGCAGGTGAATCTTGGTCTGATATTGACAACACTTCAGAATGGTGGAGAGTTTCTGTGCAATGGCAAAATTCTGAAAATTCAAATGGAACATCAGGAGGAGTTTGTGCAGGAGGGACTTCTGCAGGTTCAGACTATGGAATTGAATGTGTGGATGATGGAGGAGTGTGGACACCAAATCAATATAGAAGAAGTGAATATAGATACTACAAACCACTTGTGAGAGCAGAATCTCCTGCTTTTCCATATACTAGAATCCATTGGTTGAATGACCTAGGAGGAATTGACACCTATACTTTCACAAGAAACAAGACATCATCTTTGGAGAGAAGTATCTCAACTTATGAAAGGAAACCTGTCAATCCTCTCTATCAAATTGACCAACAGTCACTAGGCACACTCACTTTTGGAGAGAATACCAATCTCAATCTCTATCAATACAGTGTCACCAACAGGAGTGAAGGATATCAAACAGAACAGGAAATCTTGGATGTGCAAATGAGAAAATCTCACACAGTATTTTCTGACCCTTTGGACAATGTGACAATGAGATGGTTGGAAGGTATGTTCAGGAGTCCAAATGTATGGGTTCAAACATATGGTGGAGAGAATCCTGCAGGTCATGGCAAATCAAGAGGAGAATTTGCACAAGATGTCAATCCTTTTTGGCATGTTTCTGAGAATGACTATCTGCCAATTCTAATCACCAACAGTGATGTTGTTACTTTAGATGAAGAACAAGGGATGGTTCAAATCCAATTAGAATATCAAGAAGGAGTGAGTCAGAAAACACAATCCAACTAATATGAAGAAAGTAGAAATTGAGGTTCTATCATATGGTCCTGAGAGTCTTATAAGTTCAGTCACCACAACAAATGGAACTGAATTCCTAAGCAATAGAGAGTTCTTGACTCCAACAGGAAACATCATTGCAGGAAGTTGTGATGGTGATGTGATGAAGACAAATCATGCTATTTCAGGAAATTGGAAAGGATTCAAAGCAGATGGCACAGGAGGAGTTGCTCCTTTCACTGCTATGGACTTCAAAGCAGTCCCTTTCACTCCTTATAGAAATGCAGTCAACAGATTGGTGTTTCCAACATATTCTGCATCAGGAGTTGGATTCCCAACTTATTCATGTTTCTATCAATTGGTCACAGGACTCACAATAGGGACAACATACAAGGTAGAGATAGATGTGTATTCAATGCCAACTATTCCAACCCTTTCACAAATGGGAGTGATGGTTGGAATCATTGAAGAATCAAATCCAATTTCTTTGCCTCAGTCTATATGGTATAATGGAGCATTGCATTATGAAGTAGGTGTGAAGTCATCTGCACAGTGGGGTGGATGGGCAGGTGGATTGATTACTCTTCTTCCTTCCAATACTGCTCTGACTACAGGAGTCAACACATACACTTGGACTAATACAGGAGGTGGAGCAACAACACAAGGAATCTTCAGTTTTGGATGCTATGGAGGGATGGCAAATGGTTCTGACAATCTTGTCATCAATAGCATATCTCTCACAGACAACACAACAACAACAACCCAACACTTTGGTCAAGACCAATCAAGAGCATTCTATGGAAAATTGGACTTGACAGATTCAGAGAACTTTCCTTTGGCAATGAGTTTTGCAGTCTCAGATGGGAAAGATATTGAATCAATCTTTGGAGATTACTCAAAAACTTTTGAAGTCCCTGCCACCAAGAACAATCAGAAGATGCTTGGATTCATAGATAATGCAGTCACTAGTGACCTCAAAAATGTGACTCAAAAACATCCATGCAGAGTGATTGTTGATGGTGTAGAAATGATGAATGGGAAATTGAAAATCATTGGTTCATCACAAAAGAAAAAAGTTGATTTCTATGAGTGTGTCTTGTATGGAGGAAATGCAGATTGGGGAGGACAACTAAAAGATAGAAGGATGTGTGATGTTTCATTTGAACTTGGAGATGGACAAGCAACACCATCAGGACAAGGAGAAATCCTATATGACTATGATGAAATTGTGAACACTTGGTCAATGAACAACACCACTTCTGATATTGTTTATCCACTTGTCTCTTATGGAGATTTCTTTCCAACAGGAGGAGATGGAAGAGTCAATCTTGTTGATGGAACTGAGAACAGTCAGGATTGGAGAGCATGGACATATGTTCTAAATGCTTTGACCTATATTTTCAAAGCAACAGGATATTCTATTGAAAGTGCTTTCTTTGGAAATACATGGTTCAGCAAATTGATATACAACTTGTCATGGCAAAAAAATAATGCAGACACTTTGTCTCAATGGTATTCTTTGAGATACACAGGACCTGCAGGAAACAACAATTTGGCTAATATGATTATTGGTGGATGTGCATATCCTACTTGTGGATTCACAGGTTCATCAGGAACAACTTATGATTCAGATTGGTATCCTTCATCTTCAGGAGTCGTATTTGGTGAGGGAGTCCAACTTCCTCAAAGAGTATATGACACTTTTGACCAATACAGTCAAGATGGCTATGGTGGAGTTGCAGATGGCAAAATCACTATCAAAGCAGATGGTCATGCAGTCTTCAAATGCAAAATGACATTTGCAGGATGGTATTCACCTGCTAATATATGGTTCAATATGAAGGGACATATTAGAGTCCAACATTATGTTGATGCTACAGGAACAACAACAACTATTGCACAAAACACTCCAACCTATCATTGTTTTGGAAGTGGTTGTGGAGCAGGTTCTACTGCAAGGTGGTCTGAGACATTGGAAACACTTTCTGTTCCTGTTGCTATTGATGACAAAGTATGGTTTGAGACAGGAGGGACAGGAACTTGCATGAATAGTTGTCCTCCAATCAATAATGCAAATTCATTTGCCTTCATTTTTTTACATAGAGAACTTCCTGCAGGGAGTTCTTATGGTTCAGTAGGAGACCCTGAAGCATCATATTTTGAAATGGACTTCAATATAAATGAAATCACTGTTGGAGAACAGGTCAATCTAAAAGACACAAGTCCTTGTGATGTGAAGCAATCAGATTTTGTCAAAGGTGTGGCACATATGTTCAATCTTCATTTCTACACTAATGTCCAAGACAAGATTGTCTATATAGAACCCTTTGATGACTTCTTCACAAGGGCAGATGACACATTGGATTGGACATCCAAAATAGATTGGTCAAAATCTATCAAAGACAAATATGAAGTTGGATTGAAAAATGAAGTTTTGTTCACATACAAGAAAGATTCCAATGATGAATATCTTGACTATCTAAGTGAGAAAATTATGACTCTTCCCAACTATTTTCAATATTATGAAGTCCTAGGAACACAATTCAATGAAGGAATGCAGAAATTTGAGAATCCACTATTTTCTCCTGCCAAGGAAGAATGGGACAAAGATGTTGGAGGAAGTGGAACAAAGGATGGACAGAGAATTCCTGTGATGGAGAAAGAAGTTGTTGCTTTTGGGCTTGGATTGAGTCCGGGAGTATATAGACCTGACAAAGCAGTATTCTCTCCACATATACTTTTATATGATGGATATACAAGAGATGGAACTACAAATCAAAATGACCATTGGTGGTTCTATGTGGATGCAACAGGCAACCACACAAATGCATGGTTTCCAAGAGCAACTTTTGTGGATGTCATGCAAACATCAACAGTAGAAAAAGACAGAATCAATCTATCCTACAATGATGAAGTTCATGATGATGGAAGTATCTTGATTGGTCTCTACACAAACTATTGGAGAGGAATGATTGAGCAAATGAAACTAAGTCCAAGAATCAGAACAGTCTATTTGAATCTCAAAATCACTGATATTTTAAACATCAACTTATCATCATTGATATATTTGGAAGAATCTTGGTGGAGAATCAACAAAATTGTTGACTACAATCCTGCAAAGAATGAAACTACAAAAGTGCAATTGATTCAATGGTTTGATGTTGGAAAATACTTTCCTATTGCAACAAATTCTCCAATGCAAGATGGTTCAAATCAGAATGCAAGAATGAGTCAAGGAGCAGGAGGAGGAGCAAGAAGTCTTCCTTCAAGGTCAATCTTGGGAGTGAGTAGAGATGGAACTGTAGTGCAAAGAGAAGGAATTGTGATGTATGAGAATAGTGCAGGAGATATTGTTCCCATTGTGATAGAAGATAGTTCAGGAAACTTCCAAAATGTTGTGAGAACATCCAATGAAGGAGATTTGAGTAGTGCAGGAGCATCAGCAAATTCTTACACTGATTTAGACCCTAGTCTGTAAAAATGAAGAATAAAAAATGGCAGAGAATAGCATAAGTGAAAAAATCAAGAATGAGATTCTGAAATGGGCAGAGAATGTTGTCATGACTGACCTTGGAAAAGAATTGGTGTTGAAAGGTAGGGCAACAGATTACACAAAAAGTAGATTGATTGCAGATGCACAGATAAGAATTGAAGAAGATGTTGTGAATATATGGATGCCAAACTATTGGCAATATGTAGAATATGGAGTTCCTGCCTCAAGGATTCCATATGACCCTCACAAAAGAACAGGAGCAGGAGAATCAAAATATATTTCAGCACTTCTTAACTATTTAGAAAGCAAAGGGAAGGATTCAAATGACCCTAGGACAAAGAACATTGCTTTTGCAATAGCATCCAAGCAAAGCAAAGTTGGGAATCCTATAAACAAAGGAAAATTGAATTGGATAAGTGCAACAATCCAAAAATATGGAAACAAATGGAGTGCAGAACTAGAAAAAATCATTGGAGAAAAATTGGAGGAAGTAATCTTTGCACAACTTTCTTCTGTTGAGAGACAAATTAAATAAAAAAAGAAAATGGCAAAATCAATATCACTAAAAATAGATGTCAAAGGACAAGATGAACTCTTCAAGGCACAACAAAGTGTCAATCAACTCACCAAAGAGAAGAAACTTCTCAATGACCAATATAAAAAAGGGAAAGTCAGTGAGAAAGCATATGCAAAAGGACTTGCAAAAGTAAATGTCAACCTCAAAGCATCAAAGACAAGAGTCAGTCAGCTGAACAAACAACTTCTCATCAAAAACAAACTTGTCAAAAAGAGTGGTTCTTTCACAAATAAGATGGCAGGAGCAATGGGAAAGATGGTCATTGGAATTGGCATTGCAGTGGCAGGATTCAAAGCATTGGCAGGTGCAATTGGAGGAGCAATGGAGAAATTTGATGCACAAGCAAAGGCAGAAAAATCTCTTGAAGTTGCTCTTGGAGGAACAAGCAATGCTCTTCTGCAACAAGCAAAAGCATTGCAAGAGGTGACAAGATTTGGTGATGAAGCAATCATTCAAGGACAAGCATATTTGGGACAAATGGGACTCACAGAGAAAGAAATTGGAAGATTGACTCCTGCACTCTTAGATATGGCAGAGGCACAAGGAATGAATGTCAATGATGCCTTCAAAATTGCATCCAAAACAATGGGTTCAACTACCAATGCATTGTCAAGATATGGAATTGAAGTGACAGGAGCAGTTGGAACTGCAGAGAGAATGGATTCCATCATGAGTTCTTTGAATGACAAGTTCAGTGGTCAAGCAACTGCAATGGCAGGACTTGGAGCAGGACCAATGGAACAAATGAAGAATGCTTGGGGAGACTTAATGGAACAAGGAGGAGGAATCATCTATGATTTCATCAATCCTTTCATTCTAAAAATCACAAAATGGATTCCAAAGATTCCTGCATTGTTTGTGAGAGTGACAAATAAGGTCAAAGAGCTCTATAATTGGTTTGTGGACTTATACAATGAGGCAGTAGTGTTCAGAGCAATTGTCCAATATATCAAATTCACATTCAAAAACATGGTTGATGTTGTTTCAAATCAATTCAGACTGTTGATTGATATCATCAAGGCAGGAGGAGAAGTCATAGCAGGAGTATTCAATTTTGATTGGAACAGAGTCAAAGAAGGATATAGGGATGTTGGCAAAGCATTCAAAAGAGTCATCACAAGCACAATTGCAGATGTGAAGGAAAATTGGGATGATGCAATGGGTGGTCTAGGTGAAAGAACTGCAAAGAAATTAGTTCTCACTGATACTGAATCAGCAGAAGTGATTGCAGAATATGGTGAACTTGGAGGACAGGCACAAAAAGAATTTGATAAGGAAAAAGACAAAGAAAAAAACAAAACAACAACTGACCCTTTCACCAAAGAAAAAGCAGACTATAAGAGACTTCTCACTCTCAAACTCAATGGATTGAAACAATCATTGTTGGATGGCAGAAAATTGGAGGATGGGACATACATGACTGCAAAAAAACTCAAAGATAAAACACTCAAAGCAGAACTTGACCACTTAGATAAAATGAAAGAAGTCTATAAGAAATATGGAAAGAGTGTTGAAGAGATTGATGCACTGATTCTTGCCAAGAAATTGGGAAATATTGAGAAAGTAGAAGAGGCAGAAGAAGTTGCTGATGCAACTAGATTGGATGTGGCATCTCAAGTCACATCTGCTCTTGGAGAACTTGGAGATAGAAGAACAAGCAAAGAACTTGAATCACTTGACAAACAAAAAGAGGCAGGAGTCCTCTCAGAGACAGAATATGAAGATAGAAAGGAAGATATTCAAAAGAAGGCATTCAATAGAAAGAAACAACTAGATGTTGCAAATGTCATCATCAATTTTGCAACTGCCAATTCCAAAACATTTGCAGAACTTGGGTTTCCTGCAGGATTGTTGGGAATTCCTGTCTTGACAGGATTGATGCTTGGACAACTTGCATTGATAGGAAGTCAACAATTTGCACAAGGAGGTCTTGTTGGTGGAGGAATCTTTGAAGGAGCATCTCATGAACAAGGTGGAATCAAGTTTGCATCAGGAGGAAGACTCATGGAGGCAGAAGGAGGTGAGGCAATAATCAATAAGAAATCAACTGCAATGTTCAAACCTCTTCTTTCAACTATCAATAGTGCAGGAGGAGGAGTGCAATTTGCAGATGGAGGAATCCTGAATCAAATGAAAGGGAACTTTGATATGTCAGGAATGCCAACTGCATCAACCAATGTTGTTGTTGTTGAATCTGACATCACATCAACACAAAATCAAGTTTCAACTATTGAGGCAAATGCATCTTTGTAATTTAACATATGTTTGTTGACAAAAAAACAAAAAAGGAAAGAATTCATATATGTAAAAAATGCGACTTTTACAGAAATTTCTTGATGTTAAAGAAACCAATTTGGACTTGGGGAGCAAGATGTGGAAAGTGTTCTTGTTTTTTAGATGCCAAAACATCTTTGAAAACAGAATATTTTGGAAAATGTCCAATTGACAAATGGTGAAACCAAAAACCTTATACATATGATTATGAACATGCAGGACTATGCTAAACAATTAAATGAGACAGACCAAAAAGAAATCCTTGAAACCTTGAGCAATATTGAAGAAGAAGGGAAGAAGACAGACACATATAAACAGAAAGACCTAGTTGTTCTCTTCAAATATTGGGAAAAAATATATCCTAACAACAAACCAAAGATGTCAATGGATTGTGGAGGATGCAGAAAGGCAGTTCACAAATTCTTTTTCAATCTATCTTCACATTTTTCAACTGAATAATGGCAAAGAGGCAAAACACAATAGAAGTTCTCTATGAATTTTTGGAGGCAGTAGAGAAAGAGGTTGTTCTAAAAAAAACAGAAGATGCAACTATCAAAGATGTTATCAAACACCTTTGTTCAGTTGGATTGATTGAACCAAAAAGACTCAGGAACTATCTTATCATTCATCAATTTGACCATCTTTTGAAAGACAATGAAGGAAATATCACTCACACTTTCTGTGATTTGGCAATCAAATTTGAAATGAGTGAAAGTCAAGTTGGAAGAGTGGTCTATAAAGAGAGAAAGAAGAGCAGACCTAACTACAATTTGAGGTTGTCATAAAAAAGTTCCTCTTTTGCTTTAATTTTTACGATTGACTAACATATTTTTGTGCGAATGGGAAAAATGTGGTATTCTATAAAGAATGAAACTGAAGAAGTTGACATCTACATCTATGATGAAATAGGTTCATATGATGTCAATGCCAAATCTTTCATTGATGAATTGAAAGAACACAAAGGAAAGACATTGAATATTCATATCAATAGTCTTGGAGGAGAGGTTTTTGATGGATTGGCAATTGCTAATGCTATAAAATCTCACAATGCTCCCACAAACACTTTCATTGAAGGAATATGTGCATCAATTTCCACAATTGTTGCTCTTGCAAGTGACAAAGTTTACATGAGTGAGAATTCTCTATTCATGATTCACAATGCTTGGGGAGGTTCAATGGGTGAAGCAAGAGATTTGAGAAAACAAGCAGACATCTTGGAGAAAATATCCAATGAGATTGCAAATGTATATATCAAAAAGACCAAACTTCCAAAATCTGAAATTGATTCAATGATGGAAGAGGAAACTTGGTTGACTGCAGAAGAATCAATTCAAGCAGGATTTGTTGATGAATTGACTGAAGCATTGAAGATGGTTGCAAAATATGATGTTTCTAAATTCAAGAACATAACAGAAGACAAAATCAATTTAATATTAAATAAAAAAGAAGAAATCATGATTAAAAATTCAGAAGACAAAACAATCTTGGAAAAAATCAAGAATATTTTTGCAGAAAGTTCTGACACTTCTCCAAAAGCATTGGAAGAAGAAGAAATGGAGCAAGAGCAAGAAGAAGAAAAGATTGAAGATGCAGAAGAAATGCCGGATTGGTATAAAAAAACATATGAGGAGTTGAAATCTAGGGTTTCAAACCTTGAAGATGCAGTTGCAGATTTGAAAGCAGACAAAGAAAATGCAAAAGCAGAGTTGAATGATGCTCTTGGACAATTAGAGACATCAAATGAGACAATTGTGGCAATGGGAAATGAAATGGCAAAACTTGGAGCAACTCCAACACATATTTCACCTATGTCCGACCCTTCACCTGTTAAGGTAGAAGAAAAAGTTGATGCAAACATTGAATCATTCAATGCATTGGCTGAACTATTAAAAAGCAATAATAACTAATAAATAAAAAACAGAAAAAATGGCAAACGTATCAGCAAATAGCATAGCAGTTGCTTATAATGGTCAGTATGCATCAAAGATGTTGTTAGAACCAATGTTCACATCTGATGACATTATGAAGCACTATACTATCTATCCAAATGTAAAATACAAGCAAAATGTATTTTTAGCAAATTCCTTAAGGAATATCACTGCACTTAACAATGGATGTGCAGACCCAACTTGCACACCTGACACTTTCAATATTGATGACAAAGTTATTACTACTGTCAATGTTGCAGTGAAACTTGAACAATGTTGGAAAGAATTCTATGATGAATTCATTGTAGAATCATATAAGAATGGCATCAATATGCCGGACCTTTCAGGAACACAACTTTCAAAAGTAATTCTTGACAGAGTTAGTAATGGAATCAAATCAGATGTAGTGAGAAATATGTGGGCAGGAGACACTGCATCTGCAGATTGCAACTATGCTTGGACAGATGGATTGTTCAAATTAATGGATGCAGGAGGAATCACAACAGGAACAGGAACAACAGGTTCATCTCCCGGTTCAGCACTTTATGTAGCAGTAGGAGGAATCCTTCCTGCAGGAGATGGAGCAACTTTACTTGATGCAGTATGGCAAGGAGCAGGAGCAAACTTGCAACAGATTCCTGCAAAAGACAAGAGAATTTTTGTGACTCCTAATGTTTACAACTCCTACTATGCAAGTTTGACTGCAATAGCATCAGCAGGTTCAGTAGATTATGGACACAGTGAAGCACAATCAGGAGCAAACTATCCAAGACTTCATTTCAGAGGTGTTGAGGTAGTTCCTTTATATGAATGGGACACTATTTTGACTGCACAAGACCCTGATTTGTGGGATATTGGTGGAACTAATTACAAAAATGGAGCATTATATACTGCAAAATCAAATCTATTTATTGGTTCAGATGTTTCATCACCTGAAAATGAGTTGAAAATGTTCTATGACCAAGTTTCAGACAAGATGTATATTCGTTCTTACTTTACAATGGGATATCAATATGGGTGGAATAACTTAGTTAGTGCATCATCTTTAGTATAAAAATGACTATTCAACCTTTAAAAATAAAATGATATGGCAATAGATAGAGCAATAGCAGTTGGATGTGGAGACATTCAAAGAAAGGGTGGTCTGAGATATGTTGGTTTGTTTGATTGGGCAGACTTATCAAGCACAACAGGAATTGATTATTCATCCTCTACTCATGCAGTTGATGGACTTAATGCAGGAGCATCTCAGTCAGGAATGCTTTTTGAATTCAAAGATGAAACTGCAACACTTAATATAGAAGCAACAAAAGAAAATGGTCAAACCACTTTTGAAATTTCAGTGGAAATGTATATTCCAAGATTTGATAGTGATAAATTTGATGCAATAAACAACACACAAGATGTGTGTTTGTTTGCTTGTGTTCAAGACACAAATGGAGCAAAATGGTTGTTGGGAATCTCTGAGGCATATGAGAATGCTGACAAGAACTACAGGAATCAAACATTTGGCAAATTGACAACTATTTCAGGAACAACTTCTTCTGCATATACAGAAGAGAATGGAATGACATTGACTTTTAATTGCAGACAATTTGAACTTCCATGGGAATGGGGAGGAACATTTGAAGTAGATACTTCTGCAGGAACAATGACATTGACTGACTAATATAAGAAGGACTCCTTTGGGAGTCCCTCTTTTTTTTACATGGGATGTTGTGAAGATATCAATGACACAATTCCTTTAATTGTAGAGATACATAAATATCTGA
>VTLG01016403.1_pt1 | contig 32228 bp, 53 predicted proteins | sample 4694571 | NCBI WGS metagenome assembly VTLG01 (sample SAMN12604809, study PRJNA352737) | marine metagenome | biome: ENVO:00000447; feature: ENVO:00000209|ENVO:00000569|ENVO:01000036; material: ENVO:00002151; isolation source: viral sequences binned using virsorter ...
AAGCATAAATGCACTTTATTTTTGTTAGAAGAAAGCATCAGGAGTACGCTATACATCCACCTGGTCAAAAATATTGTTTGATTTGTGTCGAAAAATATGGTATAATTATACTAAATCTAGAGAGTGACACCGCCAACCAACAATTAATTAAATTAATGTTTCGAGACACGAGAGTAGCTCTCCCTCAGGAGAGATGCTCGAAGTAGTCGAGAAATTACTATTAATATACTTTTGGCAAATAAACAGACCAACTAAATCACGACGATTTTATACTTCTAAAGGTCTCAAAGACCTTAATCAATTACTTCGGATTATTGCGTCTGTTGTAATTTGGCAAAGTCGCCGATATATTAAGGGGTATATGGTATAAAAAGATGTATTGGAATGGGGTAACTTAATGGGTAAAAGAGGAATTTATACAAATTTCCCTTAGTTTGTATGGGTATAAACGGTTTGGCGTCAAGGGTTTAACTTGAGATGTGTAGCGTGAGCCCACTCGACAGTTGGTGTTAGTATACTACTTAATTCGAATATCCCCAGTTCTAAAGCGATTTCGATTCTCTGATTTCCATACATACATAAAAATGGTCTCCACTTCTGCCAGCTCTTGACAAAAGAAGTTTCCACTTGCCTAATTGCTAGACTGTAGTTTTCTTCGGTATTTGGAATTATTATGATTGGATTTTTAAATCCTTCTGCCTCAACATTGCGTCTCAGCTTTTCGTACCCCTCTTGCGTTTTTCTACTCCCCACCACTTGAAATACATCTGCTAAATCTATATCCCGGGCCTGGAACACTTTAGATTGAATACTCAGGTCGGGGGTTAATATTTCTACTTTCATTTGAGATACCAGATTACAAGTAAGAGTACTATGAGAAGTAGTACTTGCTCAACCGACATGGTTTACCACTTCTCTAGGTTGACTCCACGTGTATTAAATGTTCCTTTCGCACGTGTATTTTCATAGTCAAAAGGTACTGTTACTGCTAGGGGGTCTGCTAAACCAGTTCCTACCCATTCAGCAGTATTATAAACTGTAGAAGTATTTACATGGTCAAGATACCTGTCTACAAACATATTATTCTTCTCACACCATGCTTCTATCTCCTCGTATGTACCATATACTAATGTTCCCATTTTGTACTCACTATGGTCAGCATGAAGCACTTTAGCAATTTCTTGGTGTGATATACAGTTAGACATCTTCACTCCCCTCACTTACTAAGTCTAATAGGTACTTTAAATCTGCTTTTGGCGACTTCTCTAAACCTGCGAGTCTATATTCTTGACCTCCAAGTTCTACGGCGATTCTTGTGACCATTTGTTTTTTGGTAATTGGTCTCTCACCTGTTTTAGACAAGTACTCAGTTTTCTGGTAGACTCCTTCCCTGCTTAACTTTCCTATGATAGATTTTACACTCTTGTCAAGTTCATTTGCTAGCCTGTGTACTGTTTCTTTAGTAGGCTCATGAGTGTAATGACTTTTGATATAGTCTACTTGTTCTTGCGTATAATTAACAGCCAACGTCAGCCTCCTCACTCCAATTGTAATTCTTCATAACTTTTCCTTCCCACCAGCTTTCTACGACTGCATATGCTGTACTGTGGACTAATCCCCACTCGTCAGCTATAATATCTACTATTTCATCAAACTGTTTACCATCGTTGTTCAGTTCAGATGCTCGTTGACTCATCTCGAATAATTTTTTCGTTCCCGACATTTTTTAACTCCTCTGATAAACGAGTATCAGTATAGTTCTGATACTCGTCAATTTCTAACTCAGGTACTCTAGTTCCCCATAACTTATTAATGATTGTACAGAAAGGATTATACATTAGTCCTCCCAATCATCATCTTCGTTATAAAAAGAGAATACTGGTGTACCATTCTCTACTGCATCTTTGTAGACTTCATGTTCCTCTACGAGTTCTTTTAAATAATGTGTAGCATTCTCTAAATCTATTGTTAATATTTTTACTCGTTCTGCTACTTTATCTATTTCCACTTCTAATGCAAGTAGTTCTACTTCTTCATTAGACATTCTTTGTGGAAATGGTATTACATTATTCTTTTTACTCAATTGGTTGCCTCCAAAGCTGCTTCTCTTGCATGGTAGTTTTTACTAAAAGTCCATGCCTCTTCCTCACTAATTTTAAAATAACTTACAAGGATTGGGACTATTCGTGAGGGTGAATACCCCTGCTCCTTTAGTAGTGCGACATATATCTGTTCGCATTCTTCAATGTCTATAATTTTTCTCCTAAAATTCTTAACTGATTTTTCAGTATCTATATTATACTTCAAATTAACTTAAATGTCAAGATTTATTTTTCACTTAGTATAAAAAAAGGGCGAACTATTGTTCGCCCTTATGAGGAGGTAATCCTTATCTTTTTTGTGCAGTAGGTTCTTCTACTTCATCTATGATTGCTACTATATATGCTTCTGCACTTGTAGCTCTTAGCCTTCTCCCATCACCTTCTGTTCTTTCTTGTACTTTATCGTTCAAGTCCTCCTCATTACTTGCACGTATTCGCATAGTTTTTGTTTTCACAAAGGTCTGCTCTACCTCTACATCATATATGTATCTCACCACTTGCCTCCAAAATTTCCCCAAAACCATACTATTATGCCTATAGCTAATAACATTACAAATACTTCTAACGCTGTCATATCTCACTCCTTCTATCTACAAGCCATTTAGTATATCTTTCTATTAAAGATAGCTTTGCATCTTCAGGAAATACTGTCCATTGCTTACCTGTCTTTTGGTCTGTAAATATAGATTTACCACTATTAAACTTCTTTTCTTCTACTCCATCGTTGAAGTGGACGTATTTTATTCTATTACCCCAATCTTCAGCTTGGTTTTTTAAGTGTTGACTTTTTACTCTATCTTCGTACTCAGTCATCATTTAAGTCGTCCCATGCCCAAAGTAGTGCTAAACTAAACCCTACTGTTGAAGCTAGGGTCACTAATATTGTAACTAAAATTGCTACTTCCATACTAATTTAACTCCTCTTTTCGTTAACTCTGTTAATATCTTTGCCTTCATTTTAGGCTTTGTGTTGTGCTTGTTTAAGGTTGCAATGAGTTCTTCTTTGGATACCATTGCCATACTTCTAAACTTGATTTCATACTTTCTTTGATTAGCCGAACCATAAGATGAACCTCGTACTAATTGCTTTGTTCTTTTTTCAAATAATACTGACACTATCCATTCCTCCTGTCCTGTGCTTGTTTCTTTTTCAACTCTTCTTTTTTCCAGTTGATTTTTTGATTGCTTTGTTTCACTTACTACTCCTCTTTACGCTAAATTGCTAAAACTTTTCGAACTGCCCCCTCTTCTACGCAGTTTCGATGTGAGACGCCATAACAGTCTGTCCCTTACCTCGTTGGAGGGTGTATGTTTACGTCTATTCGCCTTCCTCGATATGACGGACTACTCTAATAGTCACTATCTAAGGTTACTAAAGCCTGCCTTAGAACATTTGCTACGAGATATTTAGGTTGTATCTACGCATCAATCACCCCCTGTTCAACGTTTTACGACAGAGTATACAGGGTTTCAGTCGTTGCCCCCTTCTTTTATTCTGGTAGGGTGGCTCTCCAGTCGTGCCTTGCATTGACACAATTCCTACGCTCCATATTTATACTCACTCCTAAGGCTTGAGGAGTAACGGTGGGGCTTGCCCTCTTTCACATTTATGTTACTTGCCGTCGTGGTGTCTCTCTCATGCACCTCTGACCTTCTCGGTAGATAACCTCTCTTGCACTCTTCCCAAGAGATGGAAGTCGTATCGGCTAAGGACTTGTAGTATACTACTTATCCTTAGACTTTATGAGCTTTCTCGATACGAATCTGCTCTTTACTGAGTTATTGTTTCAACTAAGAACGCTAAGTCAGCTTTGCTTGCCTTGACAAGACTTGGAAGTTCTGAATCAAAGTGTGATTCAAGTTGAGACACTAGGTCTGCTTTTCTCACTACTGGCTCACCACTTTTAGTCTTTCTTTCTTGGGCAATATAAACGCCTTCTCTACTTAGTTTAGCAATTATACTTCTCACACTTTTACCCAATTCTTGAGCGAGAACATCTACTGTATCTCTGGTTGGATTAGCAGAATATACTTCTACCATGTGTGCTACCTGCTCGTCTGTGTAATTTTTTGCTGTTGCTTTTGTTGTTGTTGTCATTTTACTCCAAAATTGATTTAATTTTTCCGTTAATTTCATTTGTATATATTATGAAGGTTTTAACCAAAAATGTCAAGAAATATTTTTCAGTTCTATACTAAATAATTCCTCTATGTTCTAGTGCAATCACCAGCACAGAGAATAATAGAAACCCAACTGTAAGGTATGCTACATTCCATTTATCACAATGTTTCCTGAATCTCCACTTCTGCATTTCTGTCATAATACTACTACTTAATATATAGATTTAAACCTAAGTATGCTACTTGCCCGTTAGGTAGTTCTATTTGTTTGTTACCACTTGAACTTGCTATAATGGTTGATTTACCACTAGAACTTAGTCCAAAATCCTTTGTTGTGTCTATTTCTATTGATAATAGACCTTCTTCGTCAACTGAATAGCTGACTCCTTTTCCTATTTCTGCCATTCTACCTCCAGAATAGTATATTGATTATAATTAAATATGCACACAGTAGATTTGATACTAATATAAATGTTCTTATTACTGCTATTATGTTGTCGTTTCTAGGGTCAAAGCCATCTTCTTCACTATACGAACCTAGTGCGTGCTTCCAAATTGTCCATAGTCTTTTCATCATACTTCCAATAAAAAAGGGATAGAGTTGCATTACCAAAACTCTATCCCTAATCGTTACTTGCGTCTAACTCCTACTGCGTATTCTCTTTCTTCAGCTTTCTTAGCCTCTTGAAGTAAAGACTTCTGTTTAGCTAATTCCTGTTCAGCTTCGAACTCTGCAGTCTCTTCTACACAAGAGATGTAAAAGCCAACTTGTTTTCTTCTTTGTAGTTCTTTTCTTACAGCTTTACCTTCAGCTGTTTGGTCAAACCTTTTCTTCTCTAAGAAAAAGTTAGGAGTGTTCATTAAAGTTATATTTATTGTTGTCATATCGTCACCTTGTGTTTTCTATTGTTAAACTTACTATGTCATCGAAAGACTCAGAGAGGGTAGCTGTGGCTTAGTTTCTATACTTTATCTCATGCTACTAACGTGGGTATCGCTATTTCAGATACCTCAAGAGTAACGTGGTTTGGCTTGCAGGGCTGATATAATCAGCCTCCACCTGTTGAGTACACTTGCCTCACTCTTACTACCTCAAGCATTATCGCTCTCTCTGAGGGGGTCACAATCCAGAAGGATTATTTAAAGGCTTTCGCTCTTTCATTTATTTTTTCCTGATTTCTGAATTGCTTCCCAATTTCGATTTATGTATATTATGAAAGCAATGGTAAAAAATGTCAACAAATATTTACTTTATTGCACAAAATAATTTAAAAGAATTTTAGTCGGACTGCCAACGCAACTGACCTCCGAGGGGCGGCACGCGTAATCGTCACCTCGCTTCGCGAGAATTGTACGAAATTTTGTCCATTTATCTAAATTTTTCTTGACTTATCTAGCTTTTTGTGGTATAATCGGCGATTTTGCGTCACTTACGCACTTGCGTCACTTTCGCACTTTGGCGCGAGGCCTCTCAAGCATCGTTTTTGCACTTAGGTTGGCGCAAGGCCCTTTTTTCGTAGAAACATCACTTTCGCACTTGGGCGCAGAGCGCGCCTTATTGCGAAAAACCCTTTAAAATCAAAGACTTACGCAATTTATATAAAATTTTCTCTTTTTCGCAAAAAATTTCTTGACATTTTTAGGTTTTTGTGGTATAATCGGCGCGACGAAAGTTGCCGCGACATTATTTGACGCATTGGGTGTAAAAAGTTCTTGACATTTTTTCCTTTTGCCTCTATAATTCTTTTATCGATTTGGGAATGAACCCAAATCAGAACGGAGAACCATTATGCCTTACACATTAAACCAAGAACAAAAAATCAGGAACTCAGCACCTGTCAACAAAGAAATAGCTGAGAAGTTAGCGTCAGAGTTTGGCGTGACCACAAGAAGTGTGATTAGCAAAGCTATAAGCATGAAAGTACCTTACATCAAAGAGCAAAAGGTACAGGCTCAAGCTAGAGTTCGCAAAGCAGAAGTTGTGCGACAAATTGAGTCGGCTCTCGGAGTAGAATGCAATTCATTAGTGAATGCGACAGCAAAAGACCTAGCGACACTCCTTGACGCAATAAGCTAAGGCAGACTAAAGGGACTAAGAAATTAGTCCCTTTTTTTGTAAATTTTTCTTGACTTTTTCAGCGTTTTGTGGTATAATGGGCGCAGCTTCGCTGCGACAAACTGTGTCGCGCCCCTTCGGGCGGAAGACATCACTTTTCTACTTCACTTTTGCACTTTGGCGCAGAGCATCTTCACTTTTGCACTTCGTTTTAGCACTTGGGCGCAGGGGCTGTGCCCCTGTTCTAGTGTGGTAGTGTGCTGGTGATGTAATACACCAACACGAAAATGATAATCATTCTCATTTAGAAAACGACGCCCACCCTGACCTCTTTCTCTCGTAGTCTTTTCAAAAAATGGCTCAGCGAGGCTAGGAGGAGATTATCCTCCTAGCTTTAGAAGTAGGTAGATTATACCACCTAAAACAACCATGTCGGCTATCACAGAATATACAAGATACGCTCTGAAAAGCCATTTTGTTATTTCCTTCTTTTTCATCTTTTCGCTCCGTTGTTTAAAATTACTTCGTAATTTTAAACCAGGCTCGGCTTCCCGTCAAGCTTTTTTCGAAAATTTTTTTCGATTTTTCCTAGCATTTTTCAGACCAAAAGTCAAGTAAAAAAGTGAAAAAAATTTAAATATTTTTCTTGCAATTTTTCTTGCTTTCCTGTATTTTCGGCGCCAAATGAGAATCATTCTCATTTAAAAATCCCGGCCTCTCGTAAGTTAAAAAAGCCCAGGGATTTTTATAGTGAGAAAATGCCCAGCTCTTTTTAGCCAAAAAAAAAGAGGGCATCTATCCGAAAATAGATACCCTCTCCCCTCTAAAATTTCTCTGCCTTTTAGTTGCAAGATATAATTAAGGCATAATTGCCAACAAAGAAATTTTAAGAAGTTGCTTTAAGTAGAATTCTAAAAAGTTCATCTTTCGAATTCTGCCTTCTAACAATATTCCAATTAGGGCATTTTAAAAACATTCTGTTTTTATAGTGGGTTATCTTGTCGAAAAGTTCCAAGCCTTTTTGGTCAGTCTCCGACCATTTATAAGGCTTAAATTCTTTTCGCCTTTTGAGATAGTAAGATTGTTCTTCCTTTGTTATGGAAATCCAATTTTTAATAATCTCAACCCCTTTCGCTTCTTGCTCAAGTTCCCAATCCTTAACCATTCTAATATGGTTAAGATATTGTCTTTTAGTGCAAAATCCCAACGCAGGTTGAACCCATGAGCGAGTATGCCAAGACCTATCATAAATAATGAGTTCGCCTTTTTTTGGCATTTGTTTCGCATAATCGGATAACCAAGATTTATTTCTAGTCTTAGTTGGTTTGCCTTGATGCTTTAAAGTAAAAGGCACATCTTCTTTTATAAGATGTTTTATAAATCCACCTTTTCCTGAAGCGTCTCGCCCTTCGAGAACAAAGGCAATCTTTCGATTGCCTAAGTTCGCTAATTGCTCATGCAGTTGAATAAATAAATTTATCATTTTAACCTTCTCCGAAGTGAATGAAAAATCTCTCTGCTTGATGAATATTCCAAGAAGCACATTTTTCATTCATTGATGCGAAAGTGATACGATTTAAATATTCATCATCTATTAAAATCTTTTGCCTATCTTTAAATGGTTTCAGATTAACCAAATATTGAAGGTTAGATTTTTTGTAGATATGATTTTCCCTAGTATCTTCTTTTGCCCTAGATATAATTTTTATATCGTTAGGCAGTCCGATAATATCATATAGATATTCATAATCATATTTGCCTAAAGTTCGAGCAGTACAGATAATCACCTCATACCCAAGATTAATCAATTCCACCATTTTCCTAGATAGTGGCATGAGTCTATCCCTAAGAATATTCTCCCTAGTAGAATTCTCATTCCAATAGTCCAAGCTGAAAGGCAAAGATGTTCTGTGCCTTGAATCAACAGTTGTGCCGTCTAAGTCAAAAATGAATATTGTATCATCTCCTCTATTTTTAAGTTTCATTATCAAGTACCTCCGTTATAACAAGGGAAAGTAATAATCCAACAACAACGCCTGATAAGAATAGAATTCCGATAGGCACAATTGCAACATATGGTGCATTATAGAATAAATCGGCACCTTGAAAGTAAGCAATCGAAAGAAATGCAAATACCCCCAACATTGCCGAAACCAAAATTAATTTATTAATCATAATATTTTATATAGTAGTGTGGGCAATTTAAAATCGGCTTGCCCACGATAGCCGTTAGGGGTTAATCCCTTTTATATCTCTCTAAGTAGCGAATAGCTAAGAGGATAGAAGATTGTATTTTTCTAGGTGAACAGTTATACCATTCTGTATATCCTGAGCCTAGATTTTTGTCGTTAGTTTTCCCAACACCTTGTCGGTTGAGTATCGCTATCGCATAATCTTCTATCGCCTCAGCTTTTGGATTTTCAAAGATTGCGTGAATTTTAATTTCACCCTCTCTGCCTTTCCATTGCCCTGAGAATTTATAATCCTTAATTCTTTTCTCAATCTCCTTTTTAGTATATCCAATCTTTGCAATGGTTATCTCATTGCCTAAAGATAAGATATAAATTTTTGGAGTGATTGAGTCAAGATATTGAAATAGTCCCATAGTTTGTACCCCTATGTTATGGGAGCCTTTAAAAAGGTAGGCTCCCTTTAACCTTATAGATTGAGAATTAAATACACAATCCCAATTAACACAAGAACGTCAGCACAGATTGAATATGCAATGTAGAGTTTGAAAAGCCATTTCAAAAAAGTGGCTTTTGTTTTCTCTCGCCTTTGCCCTTTCAAGTAGATGCGATAACACCTAGCAATAAAGTCATCTTTATCCGTCATTTTTTCTTCCTTGTTATTTTGAGATTGCTGAACCTAACCCTAGAATTAATCCCATATAGATTGAGATAGTTTTTAAATTCTATCGCCAAATCTAAATTCAAAAATCTTCGCTCTGCTCGAGCAGTCATTTTGTGATTACATCTAGGGCAAGTTATTGGTATCTCAACAGTTGCTCTCGCAGTTTGTCGAAGTGCCATAATTTTATCCCCTAAAGAAATATGATAAAAAGGATATGGTGCAAGTTGCCTTGCACCATACCATATTAGCCTAACCGAAGTTCTCAGCGACTAGTTTAAATAAATGTTTAAGAGTTTCCCCTTTTGCATTTATCAACCCATCGAGAGTGCCTTCGCTAACCCCAAATGATTTCTCTATCTCTTTGATAGTGTCTATCTTTTGTGGCTTAGTCACCGAGCGAGATTGCTCTCGCTTTTGGTAAACCTTCAAGCTAACAGATTTTGAAACAACCGAACGAACAGTCCGACCAAATTGGTTGGCAAGTTGTTCAGCTTTTTCATAGGTCACAGGTGCATTATCTCTAATGCTCTGTTCCTCTGCTTTTGTATATGACATTGGATATCCTTTTTTATCATAGTTAAACACAAGGTGATTAAAATTTAATCACCCCCCTATTTGTTCCATGTGGAACAAAATTCGTTTCCCTAATTGTAGCAGTCTCAATCTAGTGTATTTATTATTTATGTTGGGTTTATGTCTCTAATGAAAAGATGTTTTCGCCAATGTGTTGATGCTAGATATTCTCTGCCTTGCTCCTCTCCGACTTTTCCTAGTGGCTTGTTCTTATTGATGCGAACAAGATAATTATACACCAGGTTGAGAATAATTATCAAATACATTCGAAAAATAATTTAAAGTTTCATTCACAGTTTTTGCAAAATGTCAAGCGTTGAGCCAAATTTATTTTCATTATTTTTTTCCGATAAATTTGTCCTTCTATATAATGCCAGGCGTGGGCTTGATAAGAACGCCAGGCGTTGGCTCTGTACAAAAATTGTACAGTACAAAAATTGTACAGCTGTACAAAAATTGTACAGGGGGTTAGTTGACTAATTTTTGACCAGCTAGCTCTGACTCCCCAACACGTACAACTTGGGAGATTTTCAAAAATAGTTCTTGACAACACGCTGATTATATAATATAATATCAGTATGAAAATTTTAATAGCTTGTGAGTACTCAGGGATTGTACGAGATGCTTTTATAGCAAAGGGGCATGATGCAATGTCATGTGACCTAATCCCTACTGAAGCGCCCGGCCCACATTATCAAGGGAACGTATTTGATGTACTTTATGATGATTGGGACATGATGGTCTGTCACCCACCTTGTCAATATATTGCTTCTAGTGGTCTATCTTGGAATAAACGTAGACCTGAAAGAATACCTTTAATGGAAGAAGCATTAGTATTTGTTTCGGACTTATGGAAATCGGGTATACCAAAAATCTGTCTAGAGAATCCAGTTGGGTGCATCAACACTCGTCTTGATTTTATGCCAAAGCCACAATACGTACAACCTTACCAGTTTGGACACGATGCATCAAAGAAAACAGGCTTATGGTTAAAAAACTTACTACCTCTTGAACCTACAGAATACATAGAACCTAGACTGGTTCCAGGCTTGACGCTAAAGCCTAATCAACGATGGGGCAACCAAACTGATAATGGAAAATTAATAGATGCTGTTACAAATAAAAAACTTAGGGCAAAAGCACGGGCAAAAACATATACAGGCATCGCAGAAGCTATGGCTGATCAGTGGGGGTAATTCCTAGCCTTCGCTCCAAATTTTCTCTCAAAAAAATTTTTTAAAATTATATTCGGTCGGAGACTTGAATATATACCAAGCACTTCCGTCCTGTTTAAAAAAATTTTTATGTTGAATATGATGATAGCCTTCAAAAAATTGTGTGGTATCAACAGTTTCAGCAAGGAAAAAATTTTTCTTGACATTTGGTTACAATTAGAGTATAATACGAATATGAGTACAGAAATAACAACCCGAATGAGCCCAGAAGGACTGGAGATTGCGAATAGCTACTTAGCTAACGGAGAGGTGTCTGCAGTGTGTAGAGAACTCTCTATACCAAGAGATCAAGTCGTTGAGGTACTAAATAAACGAGAAGTCCAAAAATACATAGATACTGTGTACATGGATTCTGGATATCGAAATCGTTTTAAATTGGCTGAAACGCTGGACAAACTGATTGACCAGAAGTTAGAGGAAGCTGAAGAAACAGAGCTTTACACAAGCAAAGATTTAGCTGATCTACTGATGATGCAACATAAGATCCGCATGGACGAGATGAAAGCTCAGACAGAATTTGAAAAAGCAAAAAACGGTAACATTAAAACTCTGAAACAAAATAATGTTCAGATTAATACTGATGTACCTTTTGGTCAGGGAAACTATGGAACTTTAATGAAAAAACTATTGGAGGCAGATAATAAGTAGAATGGAATCAAAATGGCAGAAAGACTTAAATGGACTCGCAAAAAAGCAACTCAGTTTTGTTGCGATTATGTCCGTTATTCAAATCATAATGCTAGGACTTATGGGCACTACTATGCTCATGCTTAGTATCCTTTTTAAATAAATGGAAATATTTGAACTAATCACCGAAGTAGGTGCTCCTATCGCAGGGGCACTTATAATGGGTGTATTTATATTTATCATTATCAAGCAGATTATGGATAATCTTGTAGACGACATCAATACAGTTAAAGGAATGTCAGAGATGTTAATAACAAGAGGAAAAGTAATGAATAATGATATTATACGAATTGATACTAGTGTATCCGCAGCACTAGGCTTAGCACCTGATTTACAAAGGTTAGCGAGAGCAGAAAATTTTGTGGAAGATGGAACAATAGACGCAAGGAGAGATTAATGAGAGAATTTGGATTAGCCGCAGGAGGAATATCACTTGTATTTAGTATATTCTTATACTCTACCGGCAATGACTTATCAATGGAAAACAATAAAGCCTGTTATGGCGAATGTTACGAAGAATATGTAAAACTATTTGGAGATACAGTAGAAAATGAAAAAAGAAAACAACAGCTTGCAGCAGGAGACCCCTTCAGTGACATTAGAGGACTCTGGAGCGGCTGCGCAGCTTGTCATGGTACTGATGGAGCTGGAGGCATTGGACCTCGGCTAAAAGGACAGACAGGTAGCTATATCACAGAGAAGTTAGCTATCTATAGAGACAACGGTATCGTAGGAGATCAGAGTGCCCTTATGTGGGGTCAAGCTGCAAATCTTACGGACACGCAGATTGACATTATCAGTCAGTTTGTAGAAGAAGGATTACCTGGATAATGAAAAAATGGATTACATATAAACTATTACCCTACGCTATAAGATTTAGAGAATGGAGTAGAGGTAAAACTTGGATACAAATTCCTTTGTGGATTTTTATTCTATGGCTTATGGGATTTGCAAATCCTTATTGGTGTGTTTATCCAGTTTGCTGGGTAGTCTAAGTGGAAGTAGGACAACTAATATCAGACTTTGGCTTTCCAATAGTCATGGCTGTTGGTATGGGCTACTTCGTATACTTCGTCTACCAAACTATACTTACAAAAGTCGACCCAGCAGTCGAAGAAATGAAAATAACTATAATAAGATTGATTGATCAACTGAGATTACTCGATCAAGATATGATACGTTTACAGGAAAAAGTAAATACCGTATTAGAAATGAAAGAAAATGAAAAGAAACTCGATTCTGAACAGAATCCTAACAAAGAAGTTTAAGGCTAAAACATTATACTATGTTTTATTTTTTCTTGTATTTGTTTTAGGACTTACACTTGCAAGTGTAGCATCAGCAAGTGAACTCGTACATAAATTTGGGAGCCCTTCTTTCAATGGTGTAAACCAGTCATCTCACTACTTAACTGTTGATGAACAAGAGCGTACACGAAAAGAAAAGATTTATGAAGATGCACAAGATGCCCTTGAAGAAGCAGAAAGAGAAGCAGACAACACAGTTTTAGCAAAGTTTATAAGAAACTTAGAAAGTAGAATTTATTCTACACTTGCAAAAGATATATCGGAATCCTTATTTAATTATGGAGGAGCCAGACCAGACTATGACGATCCGAGTTCATGGGTTAGTGGAACAATTAATTTAGAAGGTAATAATCTTACTTGGATTAACAATGGCTCTACTATTACTCTTTTAATCGAAGAGTATGTAGATGGAGTACTTACTAGCACAACAGAGATAGTAATACCTATAGGAAGTTTTGGAGGCTGTTGGATAGAATGCGATGGCTAGAATATTACCACTTATCTTATTATTATCTGGATGTGCGACTGTTGGATTAGATTCAAACCATACTAATTGTTGGGAAGGAGTTATATGCCAGCAAGGGCCAATGATAGTTCCGACTTCAACAGAACAATTACTTAATTTACCAACTCCCAATCAAAAAAGCGTAGTAGCAGTTTATAGCTTTAATGATGAAACAGGTCAAAGAAAAGCAAGTGATACTATGTCAAGTTTTAGTACTGCAGTTACGCAAGGAGCAGTACATATACTTGTTGAAGCACTAAGAGATGCAGGAAAAGGTAACTGGTTCGTAGTTGTAGAAAGAAGTGGACTTGATGCTTTAACAAAAGAAAGACAACTTGTAAGAAATACTTTTGAAAGCTACAATAAAGATAAAGATGGAAGAACAATTTTAAAACCTCTTTTATATGCAGGAATGATACTAGAGGGTGGAATCGTAGGTTACGATACTAATTTAAGAACAGGCGGTAATGGTGCTCGATATCTAGGGATAGGTATGAAGAACCAATACCGAGAGGACAGGGTAACTGTAGTCCTTAGAGCCGTGCTAGTGCAAACTGGGGAGGTACTCTTAAATGTTACAGCTACAAAGACTATTCTTTCAACAGCGAAAGGTGGCGATGTTTTCAAATTTTATGAAGTGGGAACTGAACTTGTCGAAATAGAAAGCGGTAGTACGGATAATGAGCCAGTGACCTTAGCAGTTCGTGCAGCAATAGAAGCTGCAGTATATGGACTGGTAATGCAAGGACTGGAAAAGGAAGTGTGGGATTTTGACTATGACACACTTAGGGAGAAAAATAATGAAGAGGATACTTCTTAGCGTTATAATGCTATTTGTATCAACTATTGCGTTTGCGGGAAATAATGATATTTACATCACTCAAACAGGTACTGGATTAACACTTACAATTGACCAAATAGGTGCAACTAACACAGTTGGTTCATCGCAAACTCGTGCTACTTTAAGTGGTACGTCAATGACTGTTGATATTGACCAAATTGGTGACAGTAATAGTTTAGTGGCAAGTATATTACAAGGTAATAGCTCAAGCTGGACATACTCAAATACAGGTGACAGTGGATCAGCAACTTTTGCAGTTGGTGCAACAGGTGATGTTGCAAACTCAGATTTTGATTTTGCTGCTACTGGTGATAGTAACGTTCTAGTTTGGACACAAGGTGCAGCATCTACAGCTACTGCAGGTAATCAGGATTTTTCAATCACTGGTACTTCTAATAATGTAAATGCTACTTGTGAAGTTATTGGTTGTATTAATAACTGGACTATTAGTGGAAATAGTAATGATATTGACACTACACAGACAGGTACTGCGGATCATCAGATTACTTTTGCTTTAACAGGTAGTAGTAATAATATTGATGTTGACCAAACAGATACAACTAGTACTAATGTTGCGGTTGTTACAGCGACTACATCTAATGGAACAATCGATATTGACCAATGCGCTTCTGGCTGTTAACCTTATTAACAACAATAGGAGCATTAAATGCGACAGAAATCGGAGAAATATCTGAGCTAAATGGTAATGGAGAAATCTCTAGACAAGATTCTAGTGACTACTTCTTAGCCGAATTAGCTTCAGATATTTTCTCATTTGATGAAGTTAGAACTGGCAATGGAAGAATAGCAGTTGAGTTTATAGATTCATCAATCTTAAAACTTACAGAACATTCAAAAATTGTAATAGATAACTACATCTTTGACCCAGACCCAAGCAAGAGTAAACTTGCACTTAATATGGCATCTGGAACGGCTAGATTTATAACTGGCAAACTAGGTAGAATAGATAAGAAAAATATATCTATTCGTACACCTAGTGCAACGATAGGTATTCGTGGAACGGACTTCACAACTACCGTTGATGAACTTGGAAGAAGTTTAGTTATACTACTTCCAAATGAAGATGGAACTTCTTCAGGAGAGATTACTGTAGAAACATGGGCAGGTGTTGAAGTACTCAATCAGCCCTTTCAAGCTACAATGGTGCAGACTATGGATTCACAACCTACAAAGTCAGTAATTCTTGGTAATCTAAATCTGGGCTTGATTAATAATTTACTTATTGTCAGCCAACCTGAACAAATAGAAGAAGCAGTCGAAGAACAGCAAGGCGGACCAAAGACAGACCTAGATAGAGACTTCTTTGAGGAAGCACCAGACTTAGACAAAGACTTCTTAGAAGTGGAAGAAGAAATAACACGACTTGATATTGATTTATTGAGTTTTGACTTCTTAATTGATCTTTTAGCTGTTGTAGAAGCTGCAGGTAAAAAGAAGACTCAAGATACAGCAGGAACGTTAGATGGAGTTGAATTAACTGGTATAATTCCAGGTTTCGATCCAGTATTACAAACTTATACTTTTGTAGAAGATAATTTTATTTATTTTGTACACTATGGAACGAATACTTTTGATATAGCTCTTGATAAGAATGCAGCGTCGTATTTATCAATTAATACGGCAGGAATACCAATGGAGATAGAAGTAAATGGAGCGGGTGATAATACTATTGTTATTTTTCAGTCCCCTTAGTTTTACAGGAGATAACACAACTACTATAATAACTAAAGGGTCAGGCTCTACCATTACTAGTAAACAAGTAGGTAATGGTAATGCTACGAATATACTATGTGGGGCGAACTCAAGTGGTTCATTTCCAGGTACTACATTTGTATCTCATACTTGCAGCAATGCAACTTGGAGCAATACTATCACAGGTAATAGTAACACAACTCGACTTTATACTGTATGGTCAAATAACTCTGATAACACCTTTACTGTTACTGTAACTGGCAATGATAACTTTGTCTGGTTAGACCAAGATGAAGACGACAATACTTCTACAATCACTCAAACAGGAAACGACAATCATGCTGAGCAGCTCGGGAGTGGTGATGATAACACTTACGCTATAACTCAAACAGGAAATAATAAATACGCAAGAATACTAGACTTTGGAGATAATGGTAATAAAACCATTACTCAGTACGGTACAGGGGCACATAATACTTACATCTACAATAATGGCTCTGGACATAACAATGATGTTACTGTAATTCAGTATGGTTCAGGCAATAAAGATGCAGACATATTCTTTTACGGAGCAGATAACTCAGATATAGACTTAACACAATATGGGACAGGTGCTCATACAGCAAACATGAAATTTTATACAAATAATTATAATGTAGATGTAACTCAATCAGGTGCTACTAACCAATCATATTCAGCTACTTTTAACTGTAGCTCTAACTGTAACAAAACAATAACTATAACTCAACAATGAAAAAATTAATTGATATCAGTATAGGAATACTTTTACTATTTCTATTAGTATGGAATCCCTCTCCCTTTCAAATACTCGAACTTAAAACTTTTGATTGGCTAATGTCAACACAAGAACCTGTGCAGGACAACATGATAGTTCTTGTTGATATAGATGAAGCAATAGTCGAAGCTTACAGAGGTTATCCACTACCACGCTCTTTATATTCAACTCTTATGAAGCGCACACCAGCAATACCAGGTATAACAGTACTTATGCCAGACCCAGACTTACGAGACCCAAGAAATGATTTTATATTACAAAATACTTTAATAGATATACCAAGTGTACTAGCTTACGCAGCTTCTACACAAGCTACAGAAGGCGGTCCTCATATAGGGACTGCTCAACTAGGAGAAGACCCCACACCATGGCTATACAACTATCCAGGAATCTTACGACAAACACCCGTCCTAGCAGAATACGCAGAAGGCGTAGGACTAATAAACAGCGCTCCGGAAATAGACGGCGTCGTTAGACGAGTACCTCTTGTAGTTACTTCGCAAAATAAATTATATCCTTCTTTTGCACTCGAAATGTTAAGAGTAGCAGTAGGAGATCCAAGCTATCAAATTAATACTCAAAGCACAGGAATAGAGTGGTTAAGAATACCTAGTTATCCCACTATAAAAACAGATGCAAATGCTAGAGTATGGATAACTTCAAATGTAAAATTCTACAGACAATCAGCTTCAGAATTTCTTCGAGAGCCTTTAGAAGGAGCGGCTTTCGCAATATTTGGTGTAACAGCAGAGGGAATTGTTAATCCAGTTCCTACGGCTGGTGGCCCTGTATACCCACATGAAGTTCAAGCAAATGTTTTGCATCATCTTTTAAACGGAACTAGTCCCGTACAACCTTCATGGTCTCAGATAGCTGAACTTGGTGCTACATTTTTAGCTTTAGTACTATTATTGCTTACAACATCACGTATATATCTATCTTTACCTACATTATTACTAGTAATTGGAGGTTTAGGATACGGTGCTATGCACTTTTTTAAACAAGGCTTGCTTTTTGATGTATCAGGAGCTGTCCTGATAGTGTTTTTATTCTGGACAATAGTTACATTTAGAAACTTTATAGAGCAATTCTTACTCAGACAACAAATTAAAGGTCAATTTAGTACTTATTTATCTCCAGACATGGTAAATATGCTTGTAAAAGACCCTTCACTCATGAAATTAGGTGGAGAACGAAAAGAAATGACTTTCTTATTTACTGATATTATGGGATTTACACCTGTATCAGAAGCTTTTAAGAAAAATGACGACCCAGAAGGCTTAGTGGATTTAATTAATACTTATTTAGATAGTATGACTAATATAATTTTGGAAAATGGTGGAACAATAGACAAATATATGGGAGACTGTATTATGGCGTTTTGGAATGCCCCTCTCCCTTGCGATAACCATGCGGATATGGCAGTTAAATCAGCAATAGAAATCAATGCAAAAACAGAAGAACTTAACAAAGAATTCAAAAATAAAGGACTTAATTTACCTCCTATCAATGTTGGGACTGGTGTTAATACCGGGACTTGCATTGTTGGTAATATGGGTAGTCAATCCCGATTTGATTATTCCGTTATTGGAGATGCCGTCAACCTTGCCGCTAGATTGGAAGCCACTGCCGGTAGGAATGATTATAAACAATGGAAGATTATAGTTTCAGAGTTTACAATGCAACAATGTCAGAATTTTACTTTCGATAGCATAGGAGATATTCTTGTAAAAGGAAAATCAGAACCTATAAGTATTTATAGTGTAAATAATTAACAGGAACATCAAAAAAATTTTTCTTGACTTTTTTATGATATTATGTTAAAATTCAAGAATATAAAAATTCACTTTATGAAAGTGCGGAAAACCTTAAACAACTATGAATGGAATTACTATACCTTTTAGCTTCGGCTTGTTCTTACTGTGTCAAACATCAGCAGCAATCTGGTGGGCGTCTGGTGTAGACAGCGAGGTAGTTAGATTAGTTCAACAAGATATTCAGTACCAAGAACATAAAACAGAATACATACAACGACTGTCTGTTATTGAAACAAAAGTTGAAAGTAATCACAGTATTTTATTAAAACTAGAAGAAAAATTAGATAAAGAGTAATGGCATATTCTAAGAGAGTAGTAGAAAGATTTGATAATGTGCTTAAAAATCCAGAAGCACATAGCGTAGGGCGCTTTGATCCTGACGACCCAAATGTGGCAACAGGAATGGTAGGCGCTCCAGCGTGTGGTGATGTAATGAGATTACAGTTTAAGGTGGAAAAAGGAATTATTGAGGACGTAAAGTTCAAAACATATGGCTGCGGCTCGGCAATAGCGAGCTCCAGTGAGTTAATAGATTTGCTTATGGGCAAAAGTTTGAAACAGGCAGGAGAAATCACCAATAAAGAGATAGCTGATATATTAGATCTACCTCCTATCAAACTTCATTGCTCTATTTTAGCAGAGGAATCTATCAAAGTAGCGATAGATGATTACGCACGTAAACACAATTATAGGAGTAGTGATGATTGAATACGAAACAAAAGACGCAAAAGCGGAAGAAACACCAGTAGCACCAGCTGCAGACACTCCTAAGATTTATCCAAGCAGAGGGTTATTTAAATACCGTGATGCAAATGGTAAACTTTGGAAGTTCAAAACAGAAAAAGAAGCGAAGGAGCATCTAGCAGAAAATGGGTAACTGGTTTACAAAAATTAAAAATATCCTTACAGGAAAAGACAAGAATTGGGACGGCAAAGTCGACATTCATGACGACATGATCGAAGCAAAAGATAAAGTGGAGAAACAACGTGCCGATAAGGAAAGTAAAGGGCGGGTACAAGATAGATAATACTCCTGGGGTTTCAAAAACAAAGAAGGCAGCGAAACAAAGACTTCGAGCAATCAAATACCGCCAAAAGATGAAACGCAGGAAAGGTCGTCGCAGACGATAGGAGAAGACTATGCAAATAGCAAGAATACTAGGTACAACAACACCAGCAACGACAGGAACTGCAACCGCAAGTACTGTTGAAGGGGCTCACTTTGTTATGCTTCAAAACTCAGGTTCAACACTGAGAGAAGTAGTTATACAAACCGAACAAAATGGTACTTCTATAGCAAATCTATACTTAGCAGCTGGAGAGAGAATAATAATTTCAAAAAAACCATCTGAAGTAATTTTTGCTGCACACGCTGAAGTTAAATTAACAAAAGTAGACCCAATGAAAGTCAACTAAACGCACTTTATAAAGTGCAAGAAAGCAAAGGCTTGAAAAGAGGAGATAACATGCCTGCACATTCGAGAAAAAGAAAAAACGGTAAAAAGAAAAAGAACGGAATGAAGAAACGAAAAGGTCTTACAGCCGCTCAAAAGAAACTACCAAAAGCACTTCAGAAAGCAATACTGAAGAAGTTGAGAAGGGGATAAATATGCCATATCACACAGGAAAACATAAAAAACCAAAAAAGAATGGTAAAAAGAAACGTGGTGGAAGAAAAAGAAAGATGAGAGGACATCATGGTTGCTAAAAGACGCAGACGTAGAAAAAGTACTACTAAAAAGCGCAACATTCCTACTAACAAAAAGTTATATGCAAGGGTAAAAGCAAAAACTAAAAGAAAGTTTGCTGTTTACCCTAGTGCATATGCTAATGCCTATCTTGTACGAGAGTATAAGAAACAGGGTGGAAAATATCGTCGTGGTTAGGAGAAGAAGAAGAAAAACAACAACAAGACGAAAAAAACGAGACCCTATAAAAGGCACAGGTAAAAAGCCTAAGGGGTCTGGCAGACGTTTATATACAGACGAAAACCCAAAAGATACTGTTAGAATTAAATTTGCTACTGTTAAAAATGCAAAAGCAACAGTAAGAAAAGTTAAACGAGTTCGTAAATCTTATGCAAGAAAGATTCAAATATTAACTGTAGGAGAACAACGAGCAAAAGTTATGGGTAAGAAAACAGTAGCATCTGTATTTAAATCTGCAAAGGCAGGCTTACGGAGAAAAAGAAATGCGAAAAAGAAGAAAGACTAGTAAAAGAAAACTTACAAAACGTCAACAAGCAACGTTACGTAGGCACTCGAGTCATCATACAAAAAAGCATATGACCTTTATGAGATCAGAAATGAGAAAAGGTAAATCTTTTACTGCTGCACATAGAGCCGCGATGAAGAAGGTAGGTAAGTAATGCCAGGACATACATCAGGAGGCCTTTCTAAATGGTTTAAACAAAACTGGGTTGATATCTCACGTCCGAAGAAAGGCGGTGGGTATGCAAAATGTGGTCGACCCAAAGCAAAGAAAGGTCGTAAAGGATATCCAAAATGCGTACCAGCTGCAAAAGCTGCTCGTATGAGTAAAGCACAAATTCGTTCAGCAGTCAGGAGAAAAAGATCAAAAGCACAAGGAGTTCGAGGTAAGCCTACAAACGTTAAAACTTTTGCTAAACGTAAGAGGACTACTCGAAGAAGGAGACGATAGTGGCAGTAAGAAGAACTAGAAGAAAGAAACCAAATGGGAGATTAAAAAGAGCAGGAGTATCAGGGTATAACAAACCTAAAAGAACTCCTAAACACCCTAAGAAATCCCATATAGTAGTCGCAAAAGTCGGAAAGAAAATTAAGACTATTAGATTTGGACAGCAAGGCGCTAAAACCGCAGGCAAACCTAAAAAGGGTGAATCCGAGAGAATGAAAGCTAAACGAAAGTCTTTCAAAGCTCGACATAGAAAAAACATAGCCAAAGGCAGAATGTCTGCGGCTTATTGGGCAGATAAAGTAAAATGGTAAAAGATATAGATTTAACACACCTTGATTCGTTGTGGCTTGACCACATTGAGAATGCAGCAGTAACTACACTTGAAGCAGTTAATGAGGAAGCACATCATAAACGAAAGGTAACAAAAGAACAGGCAGCTTTAGCAACTATGGCTGGAGGTTTTCTATATCTATACCATTTAGCTAAAGTCAACCAACTAATTGAATCTGATAACACACCAACCATAATCCATTAATGGCACTAGAAATAAGCAGAAAAGATATTCCTGAAGGAGACTTAATTGAGTACTCTCCAGAGGATAGATTTATAAAACTACCTATACTTCCATATATGGATTTACTTGGTGTAGAACCAATCCCCTCACAAACTGCAATAATCAATGCAGTCAACAACCCCAAATATCGTTTTATCTGTGGCGCTGTATCTAGGCGTCAGGGTAAGACTTATATCGCAAATATTATTGGACAACTCACAGCACTTGTTCCAAACTCGCACATACTAATTATGTCACCTAACTACTCACTTTCACAAATTTCTTTTGACTTACAAAGGCAACTGATTAAGCACTTTGATTTAGAAGTTACAAAAGATAATGCAAAAGATAGAGTAATCGAACTATCAAATGGATCTACTGTACGTATGGGATCGATAAATCAAGTAGATTCTACAGTTGGTAGGTCTTATGATTTAATAATATTTGATGAAGCAGCGCTTGTAGATGGACGAGACGCTTTCAATGTAGCACTTAGACCAACACTTGATAAAGATGGAAGTAAAGCATTATTTATTTCTACTCCTCGTGGAAGAAATAATTGGTTTGCCGACTTTTTCTATCGTGGATTCAACGATGAGTTTCCAGAATGGTGTTCTATACGAGCAACATATCATGAAAATCCTCGTTTTAGTGAATCAGATATTGACGAAGCAAAGAAATCTATGTCTGCATCTGAATTTGCTCAAGAATATATGGCAGACTTTAACACTTATCAGGGACAAATATGGTCATTTAATCATGAAGAATGTATAGCAGACTTAGAAGAACTTGATACCTCACAGATGGATGTAATTGCAGGCCTTGACGTAGGTTATAAAGACCCAACAGCACTATGTGTTATAGCATATGATTGGGATAGAGAAAAATTCTATGTTCTAGACGAATATCTTGATGCAGAACGAACAACAGAACAACACGCCATGCAGATTCGAGCTTTAATCGACAAGTATAATATTGATTGGATTTATATTGATTCTGCAGCACAGCAAACAAGATTTGACTTTGCTCAAAATTATGACATTTCTACTATCAATGCAAAAAAATCAGTTTTAGATGGTATAGGAGAAGTAGCAGGTATAGTTGATAATGATAAATTAATTGTAGACCAAAGATGTCATCATACTTTAGAGTGTTTAGACCAATATCAGTGGGATCCAAACCCAAATCTTATGAAAGAAAAGCCAAAGCATGATAGATTCTCACATATGGCAGATGCGCTTAGATATGGACTGTACACATTTGAGACATCTTCGACTACTTTTTAATTAGCAGACCTACAAAAAAATTATTCTTGACATGAGCGTGGTAATTTAGTATAATACAAAGTAAGAGAAAATTTAATGGATTTAAAGAGAGACTTAGTCAAATACGTTAGAGACAAAGCAAAGTCAAAATACGATAAGGGAACGGAATGTCGTATTTGTGGAAGTAAGGAAAACCTCGACTTCCATCACTTCTACGGATTGACGGAGCTGTTAGAGAAGTGGCTAAGAGAACAGAAGCTAGTGATTCAGACTGCTGAAGAAATTATGGAGGTAAGAGATGTCTTCATTTTGGAGCATAAAAAAGAGTTGTACGACGACGCTGTAACACTTTGTCACGATCACCATTTAAGACTACACTCCATTTATGGAAAGAGACCTAAATTATTTACCGCACCTAAACAAGCACGTTGGGTAGAGAGACAAAGAGAAAAATATGGCATGGTATGACCGAATACTAGGAAGAACCACTTCCTTTGAACCAGACGAAGAAAAAGCTAACCCCTCGCAATTTTTAATTGGCAGAGAGGAAGGCCTTAATATAACATCTAGAGAAGTTGTTACTAATTATAGAGATGCTTATGAAAAACTAGAGGTTGTCAACAGAGCGGTAAACATGGTTGTTGATGATGTTTCTGAGATTCCAATAGATGTTGGTGGTAAAATAAATGGAATGAATCCTGTTTATAAAAATGTTAGAAAGGCTACTGTAACGAGACTTCTAAATGTAGAGCCAAACCCTTTTCAAGATATAAATACTTTTAAAAGAAATCTGATAACTGATTTATTGATTGATGGAAATATCTTTATATATTATGATGGTGCAAATAGTGCACTCTATCATTTACCAGCAGAAAACGTAGAAATAGAAACAGACGATAAAACTTACGTTAGAAAATATACTTATGACGGCGTTGTGGATTATGCCCCAGAAGAGATAATACACGTCAAAGAGAATTCATTTAACTCTATTTATAGAGGAGTTCCTAGATTGAAACCAGCTTATAGAACCATGTTACTAATGATTTCTATGAGAAACTTTCAAGATAACTTCTTTAAAAATGGAGCAGTACCAGGACTGGTACTAAAAAGCCCTAACACTCTTTCTGAGAAAATAAAAGAACGAATGTTAGCTGCTTGGAGAGCCCGTTACAACCCGAGCACAGGAGGGAGACGACCTCTCATTTTAGATGGTGGTCTAGAGATTGATAACTTAACGGAGGTTAACTTTAAGGATTTAGACTTCCAAGCAGCTATTGAGGCAAATGAACGAATTATACTACAAGCAATAGGCGTACCGCCATTGCTATTGGATAGTGGGAACAATGCAAATATTAGACCTAACCATAGATTGTACTATTTAGAAACAGTACTACCTATAGTCAGGAAAGTAAATTTTGCATTTGAAAGGTTCTTTGGATTCGATTTAGTTGAGGATATGAGCGGGGTTCCTGCTATGCAACCTGAACTAAAAGATCAAGCAGCGTACTATAGTACTTTAGTAAATACAGGTATTATATCGCCAAACGAAGCCAGAGAGCATTTACGAATGGAGCCGTTAGAAGGACATGATGATTTAAGAGTGCCTGCTAACATAGCAGGCTCAGCGGCCAATCCGTCGGAAGGCGGAAGACCCGAAGAAGAGGAAGAAAACGATGGCGAATAAAAAAGCTATATTACAAGAACTTGCTGATTATTTTGCTGAAAAAGGTAAAGTTTTATCTGTTACTGAATATAAAGCAGCAGACGACAGACCTATGAGATATATGGTCGCTAAAAGACCGTTCGGGTCTTGGTCACGCATGCAATCTATGTTAAAGATAAACTTTCCTGAGCAATGGGAAAAGACACAATCCCCTGCTCCAGCGCCAACACCTGCTCCTAAGGCAGCACCTAAAAAGGCAGCACCTAAGGCAGCAAAGGCTAAAGAGGAATAATTATGCAAAAGATTTTTAACTTAACATCTACTTTCAAATCAGTTGAAGCAGCTGAAGATGGAAGCGTAAATATCAAAGGATATGCCAGCACTAATGATACAGATAGGGCGGGAGATGTTATAGATAAAGAAGCATGGGAAAAAGGAGGACTGGATAATTTTTCGAATAATCCAATCATACTTTTTAACCATGATTATAATAGACCTATCGGTCGAGCCACAGGTCTAGAGACCGACGATAGGGGACTAAAACTTACCGCAAATATATCAAAAAGTGCTGGTGATGTTACAAATTTAGTCAAAGAAGGTATTCTAAGAGCTTTTAGTGTAGGTTTCCGCGTTCGAAACGCAGATTACATCGAGGAAACTGATGGACTAAAAATCTCTGATGCGGAGTTGTTTGAAATAAGCGTGGTATCCGTACCCGCTAACCAAGCAGCCACCTTCTCTGTGGCAAAGTCTTTTGATACTCAATCAGAATATGATGAGTGGAAAAAGCAATTTGTCAAAATAACCGAGACCAAAGAGTCTCAAGACGCAGACGAAAGTCTGTCTTCAAGAAAGGAAAACAAAATGTCAAAAGAAACTGATAATAAAGAAAACTTTAATCTTGAGGAGTTCGCAAAGAAAGTTGCAAGTGAAACAGCAGCGAAAATTGCAATGCAGCAAGCGGAACAAAAAGCCGCTGAAGCAGCTGAAGCAGAGAAAGCCGCAGAAGAGCAAGCTACACAAGAAGCAGAACTCGAACAGAAAAAAGCTGAAGTTAAAGCGATTGTTGAAGCCGGTACGTCTGGAGCAGAAGAACTAGTTTCTGACCTAGAAAAACGTGTTGACGAAAACATGAGCAATGTTGAAGAAGTTGTTGATAGCTTGAAAGCAGAGTTGCAAGAGAAGTCTGAAGAAATCATGAAAATCCGTGAATCTAAAAGAATATTTGGTGATAGACAAAGTAACAACGTTACTGAAGCCTTCGCTAAAGATTACGAAGATGCATGGTTACTGTCAAAAGCAGTCGGAGCAAGAAGCATCGAAGACACTAGATATGGTAAAAGCGTAATTGAAAAACAAAACGCTCACTCTGGTGTTGCAGTATCTTCTGCAGATTTCGAGCAAACAGTCAGCACTAACATAGAAAGAGATATCCAAAACGCTCTAGTTTTGGCTCCTCTATTTAGAGAAATCGCTATGACAAGTGCAACTCAAATACTACCTATCTTACCAGATAGTGGCTACGCAGAGTTTACCTCTAACCAAGCCGCTACAGGCTCTAGCCCACATGGTAACTTAGCACAAAGAGGTGATACTTATGGATCTCCTTACGGTGGTATTGACTTGACTGAAAGAACTCTTTCAACTAAGAAACTGATTTCAACTTCATACTTAGGTAATGAAACTGAAGAAGATGCAATACTTCCAGTACTACCTTTAATTAGAGAATCAATGGTAAGATCTCATGCAAGAGCAGTAGAAAACTCAATACTAGCTGGTGATGACGCTGATGGCGCCTTCGGTACTAGTGGAGCTTCTTATGAAGGACTTCTACACTTAGCAAGAAATGATTCAGCCTTCACTCAGTCAACAACTGCATTTGCTTCTGACTCTCTAACAGCACTACAATTGCTTGCTGCTAGAAAGAACATGGGTAAATATGGTGTTGATCCATCTGAAGTGATTTACATTGTATCTCAAACAGGCTACTACCAATTGCTAGAAGATGCTGAGTTCCAAGATGTGAACTTAGTTGGCGATGCCGCTTCTAAGCTAAGCGGAGAGATCGGGCAAGTATTCGGTTCAAGAGTACTAGTCTGTGATGAATTCGCAAGTGCTGCAGTGAGTAAATTCCACGCAGTCGCAGTCTATCCAAGAAACTACGTCGTACCTAGATTAAGAGGTATAACTGTAGAGTCAGACTACGAAGTAGTTAACCAAAGAAGAGTACTAGTTGCTTCACAAAGAATTGGCTTCCAAGACTTAATTGATGGAGCTACTTCTAAGTGGGGACTTATGTATAAAGCTTCTTAAAGATAACTTTAAGTTTTTTAACAAATTATACCACGCAAGTGGATATGTTGAAATATGCTGGGTGACTTGGGAGGGTAATTGCCCTCCCGAGTTTATCCATAACAAGGAATAAAATGGCTAATTTAATTACTACTAAAAATTATAAAGACTATATGAAAATAGAACACAACAAGGACGATGCTAAAATCGATACCCTTGTAACTTCTATTAGCCAGCTTGTTAAAACCTACTGTGGCAGTTCTATCATAGATTTCTACTCGTCAGCAAAGACAGAGTTTTTTGATATTCCTGACACACTCACTTCGGAGATTTTTGTTACAGAATCTCCATTAAATGCTGTTTCTGCCTTATCGGAACGAGACTCAATAGCAGATAGTTACACAACTCTAACCGCAAATGAAGATTATTATGTAGATACTGAACATGATCGCATTTACAGGATAGATGGTGAAAAAAGTGTAAAATATTTTAAAAAAGGGTTCGCTGCCGTAAAAGTAGTATATACTGCAGGTTATGAATCTGTTCCAACTGATTTAAAGTTGGCAGTTTTTGACTTGATAACGTATTACTTAAAAGATGAACGGAAAACGCAAAGATCAATTGCTGGAACCACCCTACGAAATGAAGGTACTACTTCAATAAAAGGTGATGTTGGATTTCCAGATCACATAAAACGAGTACTAGACCTTTATAAAATTATAGATTTAGTATAATGTCACGACAAAGTTTACAAAGAGAACTTGAAAAATATTTACAATATGCCGAAAAAGAAGGACGGAAGGAGCTCGCAAAAAATTATCAACAAGAAGTTATACTTCATGTAGATGACTATACAGATGCTTTATTTATAGAGTATGAAAAGGAGCATGGATTAGAAAGAATAGATAGACGTACTAAAAGAGGAAAAAAGTTAAAAGAGGCATTTGAGGAAGGTGGCCAAGTAATTGCAGATAGATTAGACGATAAAATTAGTGGTATGAGAAAGTCAGATGGAATAACAACATACCCTAAAGATGTTTTACAAATCGAAAAATTTGACAATGGTAGAGGCATAGTTATTTATATGCTTAATCAAAATCAGTTTAATTGGGAAACTCCAAAATTTAAATCTGCTTTAACAGAAGCAAAAAGAATGGGGTTACAAAAAGTAAATGCGAAACTAGCAGAATTAAACACAAAGGATAGTGATGTAAAACCATTTAGAAATCCAGGTGCTGTAAATGCAAATATTTTTGGGCATCATGGAGGAATATCAGGAGCAGATCCAAAAAGTACTTATGGACTTACAGGAATCTCAGAAGCAGTTGATAAGAGTAAAAAGATTGATTTAGCAAGTGTAACACTAATGGAAAGAATTGATGATAATGATAAGCTAGATACATATTCTGATATATTTTTTAAAAGACTAGGAGACCAACTAGAGGTAAAAGGGTTCTGGGACGCAAAGAAAAATGCAAGGAGGCCTACTAATAGTCGACCTTCTGAAATGGACGACCGAAATGTAGTTCGTATAGTTTTAGGGCATGGTGATCTAAAAAGCTTTATGGGTGGTTTTGATAAAGTTAGAGGAGGACAAAGAAATTGGACTAAATTAGGCCCCACACTCCAAAAATTATTAGAGGATACTCGAGACCAGCTGGAAAAAGATATTCTTAAGCAGTTAGGAAGAGATGCAAAAGATTTTGCATTTTTTGAAGGGTCAGAAAGTTCAATAACTCGTGCAAAAAAGTTAGCAGGCGAACAAGTAGTTAAAAGACTTGTACAAGGTGCAAATAAAAAGAAAAAAATAGCTAAAGGTAAAAGCCAGTCAGTTAAAAAACCTAAAAGCAAAACTCAAGCAAAGAATAAAGCTAAAAAAGGTGCTAAAAATACAGTTAGCCGTAAAATGGCTTCGAGAGCAGGAATTAGGATAACAGGAACAAAATCAGGAAAAGGTAAACGAACTTCTGCAGCTACTTCAAGTCCAGTAGGATTAGTAGCTTTACTTAATAAATCTTTAGCAACAGAACTTATAAAAAATATGGGGCCATATCCACGAGTTTTAGAAAATAGAACAGGTAGATTTGCAAATAGTGCTGAAGTAACAAATGTGTCCCCAATGCCAAACTCTGTAGAGATTCAATATACCTATCAAAAAGATCCTTATGCAGTATTTGAGCCTGAGAATGGCAATCCTCTCGCCTCTCATGGCAGAGACCCAAGAAGAATAATAGGAAGAACAATAAGAGAAATAGCTCAAGAAATAATGGGCACAAAATATGGCCTGGTAAGAACTAAGAGAGTATAATGTCAAGAAGTATATCAACAAGACGATCACAAATATTAAATGCTTTAGTAGATAAACTAAAAGATATTGATGGGTCAGGAGACTACAGAACTAATTTAGCTAAGCAAGTCTTTCCCACTATGAAGTTTTGGGATGAAATTGATACTTTTCCAGCTGTACATTTATCTGCTGGTACAGAAACCAGAGAGTATTATGGAGGTGGACAAAAATGGAGATTTTTAACAGTTACAATTCGAGGCTATGTAAATCAAGAAGATCCGATAGAGGGTCTTTGCTTACTTCTCGAAGATGTAGAATATGTACTAGATGAGCATCCTCAATTTACTTATCTAGACTCATATGGAACCGCCGGTGTTGCACAAATTTCAGTAATATCAATAGATACTGACGAAGGAGTGCTTGCACCTCTCGGCATCGGCGAAATGATAATAGAGGTGCGATACTAGAAAACCGAGTATTTTAGCAAAAGCAAACGTATTCGCTTTTCAAGCCAAATAGGAGACTATAATGGCAACTAAATTGTATTTTTCTCGAGATACGAAAGTCATAGCACATATACCGCAGTCATCTGCGGCAACTAAAAGTATGTACTATGATATACCTGTACTAGATGGTTATTCGTTTTCTCAAGCAACAAATACTAGTGAAATTACTTTGAATGAAGCACAAAGTACATCAGGCGTTAGTAGAAGAGGTCGTGCAATGTTTAACGACTCATATGCACCAGTTGAGTGGAGTTTTTCCACTTACATGATGCCTTTTACTTCTGCTGGAGGTACAAAAGGTACTTCAGGAAAAGCAAGTGCTACAGATGGAGCACATTGTGAAGTAACAGAAGCACTATGGGCAATGTTCTTTGGACAAACTGGAAATGGAGGTATCACTTCAGATACTACAAATCTAGATATAACTCAAAGCACAGCAAATAAAGCTACCGTAGGTGTTTTTGATTTATTCTTCATAATGGGAGCCTCTCAAGCTGCTACAGCTTATAATTATACAACTGGGGCCGCAACTGCAAACCAGATGATATATAAGCTAACAGATTGTTCAATTGGAGAAGCTTCATTTGACTTTGATTTAGATGGAATTGCTACTGTAAATTGGTCTGGAAACGGAAAACTAATTACAGAAGAAGCAACTCTTAATTTATCATCATCAGATGCATTTATTAATGAAGGCGTGTCAAACACTACAGGATTTATTCGTAATAGAATATCTGATTTAACAATGAGTGGAGACGCTTCAGGAAGTTCAGTAACATATACTTCTACTCTTACAGGTGGAAATATATCATGGAGTAATAATCTTACTTACTTAACACCTGAAACTCTTGGCGTAGTAAATCAACCTTTAGGTCACGTTACAGGTACTAAATCTATTAATGGTAACTTTACTTGTTACCTAGATAACGCAAGTGGTACCTCAAGTGCAGAGTTCTACGAAGATATCGTAGAGGCAACTTCTGATATTCAAAACTCATTTAGTTTAAGTTTTGATATCGGTGGAAGTGGTACTCCGCATTGTATTATTACAATGCCAACGTGCCATTTAGAAGTACCAACTCATTCAATTGATGAAGTAATTTCTTTGGAAACTAATTTCCATGCGTTACCAAGCGACTTTGACTCAACAGACGAAATCTCAGTATTTCAATTTGTAGGTAAAGACGTTAACGCGTAAACTAGTGTATCTGGGCGGTTACCCGCCGCCCTGATACTTTTATTAACCCCTTAAAATAGGAACCAGCATGACAGAACAAACAAAAACAGCACCCGTATCACTATCTTCCTTAATGACTTCAAGTAAGACAGTCACTATAGAATTTCCAGGTATGCAGGATTTTAATGTTGATCTTTGTTATTTAGCAAGAGAAGAATTATTAAAACTTAGAAGTAAGTGCCTTAAGCAAAAATTTAATAAGAAAACTCGAGCATTTGAAGAGCAACTAGATGAAGATACTTTCTTAGTAGAGTATGTCGCGTCAGTTATAAAAAATTGGACAGGTTTAAAGTATGATTACTTAAGACAACTAATTTTAATAGAGACAGACAACTTAAACTTAGAAGATGAACTTCCGTTTTCAAAAGAAAACGCAGAAATCTTAATGAAAAATTCAGGAGACTTTGATACATGGGTAACAGAAACAGTAGGTGATCTTGAAAATTTTACCATGATCAAGTAACTTACATAGGTGAATTACTTGAACAATATTATAATGTAAATTCACAATTTAAAAGCTACGAAGAATATGTAGTAGTAATGGAAAGATTAGGGCGAGAACCTGATCCCTCCAAAGCGCCTTTAGAGGTATATCACTTTCCGTTGGAAGTACAGGAGGCTTTTGCAATACATGCAATGCTTCCTGACCGTTGGGACGGAATGAGTGGAACATATATGGGCAAAGATTGGTCAGCTCTTAGTACAATGTTAGATATTTTTAATGTAGAACATAAAAGAGAGGTAGCAACTTTTCTCAAGTATATAGAACATTTTAATTCTAAAAAGATTAATGCAGAAGGCGAAAAACAAAGGAAAGCACGTGAAAGATCTTCACAAGCACCAGGCACAAAGATGATTAAAGGATAATGGCAAAGGATAATGAAGTAAAAGTTGGCGTCAAAGTCACAGATGACGGGTCGCTAAAAGAAACGGATAAAAAAGCACGAAAAGCCAGTAAAGGCTTAGGTGATGTAGGGGCTAATGCAGCAGGTGCTGATAGAGCCATGAAAGGCTTATCTGCTCAATCTAGCAACTCTACTAAAAACTTTTCAAAAATGTCTCAAGGATTAACTGGGGGGCTTGTGCCTGCCTATGCTGTATTAGCTGCTAATATATTTGCAGTAGGAGCCGCTTTTAGATTCTTAGCACAAGCAGCGGATT
>VTLG01000779.1_pt1 | contig 32227 bp, 38 predicted proteins | sample 4694571 | NCBI WGS metagenome assembly VTLG01 (sample SAMN12604809, study PRJNA352737) | marine metagenome | biome: ENVO:00000447; feature: ENVO:00000209|ENVO:00000569|ENVO:01000036; material: ENVO:00002151; isolation source: viral sequences binned using virsorter ...
GCTTTACGCACAATTTCACAATTTAAAGGTCAGTTAGCTGGTGGTGGTGTAAGACCTAATCTGTTTGAGGTTACTCTTAACTTTCCAAACGGATCTGGGCAATCATTATCGTTCATGTCTAATGATACTCAACCAACTGCTGCTGAACAGCAGATAGCAACAGCAGGTGTTGCAGACAAGATTCCATTTCTGGTAAAAGCAGCTGCTCTACCAGCATCAAATATCTCTCCAGTAGAAGTTCCTTTCCGAGGAAGGGTTCTTAAAGTTGCAGGAGAAAGAACATTTGATACTTGGACTGTTACTGTTCTCAATGATACTGATTTCAGAATCAGAACATCAATGGAACAATGGATGAATGGTATTAGTAGACTTACAAATGGTTCTGGAGAAGTTAATCCTAGTGATTATACTGCAGATGCTAATGTAGATCAATTAGGTAGAAACGGTGAAATTCATCGGAGATATAATTTTGTTGGATTATTCCCAACTAATATTTCTGAAATTCCACTATCATTTGATACTACAGATACTATTGAAGAATTCACTGTAGAATTTCAAGTACTTTACTGGACTATTTCTGCTATTACAAATGCAAATACACAAGTAGCTCCAGCGGTTAACTAGTAATCGTTTAAATAAAAGATCCTCATCCTTTGGGTGGGGATTTTTTTATGTCTTATAAATTATAGTATATGCATTCTTTATAATGAAAAAAGTTGCTGTTGTTGGTGCAGGTGTAATTGGAGTATCTTCAATATTAAGGTTAATAGAAGAAAGAAAATATAATCAGATAGAAAATTCCGATAATGGTCTTGATTATAATATTGAAATAGTTTGGATATATGATTCAACTATTCCTATATTTGGTATTGGAGAATCTACTACTCCATTTTTACCAGAGATACTTAATAGTTCTTATTTGAGATATAATATTAAAGATAAATTTGATGCGACTCTTAAATATGGTAATAAATTTATTGGTTGGGGTAATAATGGAAAAAATTTTATTAGATGGTTTACTATAGATAGAAATGGATTTCATTTTGATACCGAAAAATATAGTAAATTTTTTATAGAATATATTCCTAAAACTTTTAATAATGTTAGATTAAAGGATGAAAAGGTAACGCATATAGGATTTGATGATGATGGAGCACATATTAATAGTGAAATATATGATTTAATAATTGATTGTACTGGTGGAAAATCCTTATTAAATGATGGTGAATATTCAAATTCTTCACTTACTTCTGTAAATAGTCTTCTTGCATTAAGATTACCACCTTGTGAAGATAATTGGGGTGTAACAATTACAAAGACAACTAAAAATGGATTTATGTTTGGGATACCACTTCAAACAAGAAAGACATTTGGATATACTTATAATTCAGAATTAACATCAGAAGAAGAAGCTTTTGAAGATTTTAAAAATATTATTCCAGAGGCAAAAGAATATCCGCATAATAAATTTAGTTGGACTCCACGATTTTCTAATTATCTAATACATTCTAATGGAAAATACATTAGAAATGGTAATGCTTTGGGATTTCTTGATCCATTAGAAAGTTTTGCTGGAGCATATTATGATACTGTTAATGATAAAATTTGTGATTATATTTTTGGGGTAATTGGTCAAAGAGAGGAAGATTGGGTAGATGACATGAATGAGTGGTATAATATAGATGTTATTAGAGATTGGTATAAAAATATTTCATGGATGTATCATTTTGGATCAAATCATGATAGTCCTTTTTGGAAAAAAATGATTAAACAATCTAGAGATTATTTAAATGATAAAGATAAAAATCCATGCAGTCTTTTAGATGAAGATACTAACTTTACTGATGATCTACCAAATATAATTGGTGATAATGAAAAGTTAAAAAATAGATTTTTTAATGGTATGTTAGATTTTGGATTTGAATCAGAGTTTGAATTTTTTAGTGAATATTATAATTTTATTTCATGGGCTAGTGGTACAGGTGCATCTTATGCACATAAGTTTTCATCAAATGAATTGTTAACAGAATTTGATGATGAAGTACATGGTGAATTAAATTTTAAATTAAAATGAAAAATATAGTTATAGTTGGTTCAGGAACTGCTGGTGTATTATCTGCTGCGATATGTAGAAAGATATGGAAATATAATGCTAATGTATCTGTTTATTATGATTCACAAAAGAAATGTATAGGTGTTGGTGAAAGTGCAGCTCCAGGAATTATTGAATTTTTAGACGATTTTCTTGGTCTTTCTATAGAAGATATTTTAAGAATTTCAGGTACAACTTTAAAGTTAGGTATTAGACATAAGAATTGGATCCCTAATGATGAATATTTTCATGGACTTGATGAGATTCCTGAAGGTGATCATGATGATCATGGTTATTCTTGTGGTAATGCGTTGTATTCATTACCAAAAGATCTTTATAATGGAGGAATGAATTTTCAAATATCAACAGGAACAAAAGTTCCAGATAAAGATTTAAGTGATTATATTCCCACCATTCATATTGATACTCAAGAATTTATAGATCATATAATAGAACTTTTAAAGAAAGATGATATGTATGGAAAACCAGTAAATTTTATTGATGATAAGATAGAAAAGGTTAATGTTGATAATAATATTATTACAAGTATAGAATGTAAAAATAGTGGAGAAGTAACCGCAGATTGTTTTATTGATGCATCTGGATTTGAACGTATTTTATTTAAGCATTTAAATTCAAAATGGATTTCATTATCAAAAGTTTTTCCTGTTGATAGGGCAATAACATATAATATAAATCTAAAGGAATCTGATGATATTAGATCATATACTTTAGCAGAAGCGACTGATAATGGGTGGATTTGGGGAATTCCTATTGGTAGAACATATAGTACAGGATATATTTACTCTTCAAAATTTACATCTGAACAAGAAGCAAAAGAAAAATATAATAATTGGTTATTGAAGAATTATAATACTGAATTGAAATTTGAAAGAATTATTGAATTTAATCCAGGATATTATGAAGATGCATTTATTGGGAATTGTAAAGCAATAGGACTTTCTAGTGGATTTATTGAACCACTTGAAGCAACAGGATTACAACTTGTTATTAATCAATTAGAAGATTTTGTAAGACAGAATATAAGTCTTAAAAATTTAAAACATGATGTAAGAGTATTGAATCATAGAAATAGAATAGATTATGATCATATTTCTAGATTTGTTGCATTGCATTATGCAACTAATAGAACTGATTCTGAATTTTGGAAATATATGACTAATAATAAAATCCAATTTGTTAAAGATTTTGAAGAGAAGTGTAATGAAGATTTTTTAGATATAGGTGATGAAGACGATATATTAGAGAGTTGGACAATTGATAGTTGGATTCAAATAGCACATGGTCTTAATATGTTCAATAAAGAATCCCTTTCTGATTTTATAGATTCAAAAAATTGGAACATTAGAACAATAGGTGGCGAAGAGCATGATAATAAAAAGGATATATTAAAGACATATAAAAAGATGTATGCTAAAATAGAAAAGAAGAAAAAGTCCTATAATTGGATATCTCATCAGCAGTTTTTAGAATCTCTACAAAACAATGCTGATAAATAGTTAAAATAAGTTCTAATAAGTCTAAAAATAATGTCAAAACTTTTTGGTTTTTCTATTGAGGCTCCTGAGAAAAAAGCCAAGTCTATTGCTTCTCCAGTTCCACCCAATAATCAAGATGGTGTAGATAATTACATCGCTAGTGGATTTTATGGACAATTTGTAGATATTGAAGGTGTATATAGAACTGAGCACGATTTAATTAAAAGATATCGTGAAATGGCACTTCATCCAGAAACGGATAATGCTATTGAAGATGTTGTTAATGAAGCAATTGTTAGTGATCTATATGATTCACCTATAGAGATTGAACTTTCCAACGTAAATGCTAGTGATAAGTTAAAAGATAAAATTAGAGAAGAGTTCAGGTATATCAAAGAACTATTAGATTTCGATAAAAAATCACATGAAATTTTTAGAAATTGGTATGTTGATGGTAGATTATATTATCATAAGGTAATTGATCTTAAAAAACCACAAGAAGGGATTAAAGAATTAAGATATATCGATCCTATGAAGATGAGATATATTCGTCAAGAAAAAAAGGATAAAAATAAACCAGCTGGAGTAGATTTGGGTAGAGTGGATGAAAATAGTAAAAGTTTTTATCCAGACGTTGAAGAGTATTTTGTATTTACACCAAAACCAAATTATCCAATGGGAATGGTTTCTGGTGCTGGAGGACAGAAGGGAGTAAAGATTGCAAAAGATTCAATTACATATATTAACTCTGGATTAGTAGATAGAAATAAGGGAACTTGTCTATCTTATCTTCATAAAGCAATTAAGGCACTTAATCAACTTAGAATGATTGAGGACTCTCTTGTTATTTACAGATTGAGTCGTGCTCCAGAACGTAGAATTTTTTATATTGATGTAGGTAATCTACCTAAAGTTAAGGCAGAGCAATATCTTCGTGATGTTATGAATCGTTATCGTAACAAATTAGTTTATGATGCATCCACTGGTGAAGTTAGGGATGACAGAAAATTCATGTCTATGCTAGAAGATTTCTGGTTACCTAGACGTGAAGGAGGTAGAGGAACTGAGATTACTACACTCCCAGGTGGGCAAAATCTTGGAGAACTTGCTGACATTGAGTATTTCCAGAAGAAACTCTATAGGGCATTAGGTGTTCCTGAATCTAGAATTGCTTCTGATGGTGGATTTAATTTAGGTAGATCTTCAGAAATTCTTAGGGATGAATTGAAGTATTCTAAATTTGTAGGTCGTTTGAGAAAAAGATTTGCAAATTTATTCAGTGATATGTTAAAAACACAATTACTTTTAAAGAATGTAATTGCTGTTGATGATTGGGAACAATTAAGTGATCATATTCAGTATGATTTCTTATATGATAATCAATTTGCTGAACTTAAAGAATCAGAATTGATGAATGAGAGATTAGCTACTTTAGGGACTATTGAACCATATATTGGCAAATATTATTCTGCGGAATATGTTCGCAGAAAGGTCCTACGTCAAACTGATACTGAGATGAAAGAGATTGATGATCAGATTGAACAGGAGATTAAAGATGGAATTATACCCGATCCCGCTGCAATAGATCCTATTACTGGAGAACCATTACCAGCAGAAGGTGAGATGGGATTAATGGGTGATGTTCCAATGGAACCAGACCTATCTGCAGAAGATATTAAATTCGGAAAAGACATTAAAACGGCTGAGATATAAATAACGGTATATAACTATATCAATTATTTTAATGGAAGATCTTATCGACTTGATTGCCACTGATGCTGCTTCGTCAGATGTTAGTGACAAAATTAAAGATGTTTTATTTGCAAAGTCATCAGAACGAATTGATACATTTAAACCAGAAGTTGCAATTTCTATGTTTAATGCAAGTGAAACAGAACCAGAAGTAGAATCTGAAGTAGAAACCGAGGAACCAGAAGAATGACCACTAGATCTCTTATTTTAGCTGCGGAAGCTGATGTTACTGCAGGTGCAGGGAATAGTACTACAGTTGGTAATGCTACTGTGGTTAGAATATTTAACGATGCTGGTGCCAATAATACCATTACGATCCAAGATCCTGCTGGAAATTATGATCATAACGGTTTAACGGCTGCTGGTTCAATTACTATGCCATCTAATCAAGTTGAATTTATTGAAAAACCAGCTTCATATACTATTCATGGATCTGGCGATTTTAGAGCAACGAAAGTAGGATTTACAAATTAAGAAGATGAAACTAATCACAGAAGAAGTATCCGACATTAAATTTATTACCGAAGGAAAAGGTAGTAATAAAAAAATGTATATTGAAGGGGTTTTCCTTCAAGGGGATATATGCAATCGTAATGGAAGAATGTATCCTATGAATACTCTTGCTCGTGAAGTTGGTAGGTATAACGAATCTTTTATTCAAAAGGGTCGTGCTCTTGGTGAGTTAGGTCATCCCGATGGTCCTACAGTAAATCTAGATCGTGTTTCTCATAAAATTGTTTCTCTTCAACAAGAAGGAAGTAATTTTAGGGGTAAAGCACAACTTTTAGAAACTCCTATGGGTAAGATAGCAAAATCTCTTATTTCTGAAGGAGTAACACTTGGAGTATCATCTCGTGGTGTTGGATCCCTCCAACAAACAAATGAGGGTCATAAAATAGTAGGTGAAGATTTCATGTTAGCAACTGCTGCTGATATCGTTGCCGATCCTTCTGCCCCTGATGCTTTTGTTTCAGGAATCATGGAAGGTAAAGAATGGGTTTGGGAAGGTGGATCACTTCGTGAAGAACTTGTCGAGAAAACCCAAAAGAGAATTAACACTCTTGTTGATCAAAAAGCTTTGGAAGAACACAAGTTGAATCTATTCAACGATTTTCTCTCAAATCTATAAGATCTATAAATAAATACAGATTAAATCAATCTAATCAATAAATGTCCGTTGGTAACAAATTAAACGAAATGGAAAACATCGAAGAAAACGTGGTAACCAAAGGTGCCAAGCCTGCGGAACCTATGCAAAAACTAAGTACCGGAGGTACTTCTCCTACTTGGGAAGATCTCGGTGGTCCTACTCCAGAAAACTCTAAGCCTGATGATGATTCAAACAAGTTGAAGACACCTGGTGGCACTCTTGCTCAAGTCAAGAATGTTGTTAATAAAGGTGCCAAGGCTGCAGATGCTGCTCCTAAAGGAGTTAAAGAAGAGGAAGAAAAACCTGCAGAGGAAGTTGTTGCTGAAGAACCTGTTAAGGAAGAGGAAGTAGTTGCTGAAGAGCCTACAACTGATAAGGAAGAAGTAGTTGCTGAAGAAGAAACTGCTGAAACCACAGCGGAACAAGAAGTAGTTGCTGAAGAAGAAACTACTGAAGATAAGGTTGATGTTGAGGAAGACCTCAATGCTCTTATTGCTGGTGAAGAACTTTCTGAAGAGTTCCAAGACAAAGCAAGGACAATCTTTGAAACAGCAATTAAATCTAAAGCTGCTGAAGTAAAAGAGCAAGTTGAGGAAGAATACAAAGGTAAACTCGAAGAAGAAGTTGCCTCTGTTAAGAAAGAACTTGTAGAACGTGTTGACTCATACCTAGAGTATGTTGCTGACGAGTGGATGACTGAAAACAAACTCGCAGTAGAGCACGGACTCAAAACAGAAATGACCGAATCATTCCTTGACGGAATGAAGGGTCTATTTGAAGAACATTATGTATCAATCCCTGAAGAGAAATATGATGTCATCGAGAGCATGGTAGATAAGCTTGATGAAATGGAAGGAGAACTCAATAAACAGATCGACAAAAATGTCGTTCTTAATAGGAGATTAGCAGAATCAGTTGCAGATGTAATTCTTTCAGAAGTATCTGAAGGTCTTGCACTTTCCCAAAAGGAAAAACTGGCTTCTTTAGCTGAAAATGTTGAGTTTGATAGTGAAGAATCCTATCGTGAGAAACTAGTTAAGTTGAAAGAGTCATATTTCTCTAACAACGCACCTAGTGCTCAAAGAGACACTGCTGAAACCATTTCTGAGTCAGCAGATCAACAATCTGCGACTGAGCAGCAAGTATCACCAGCAATGGAAAGTTACATGTCAGTTCTCAGCAGAATGAACAATAACAATTAGTAAATCAAACTCTATTTTAAAGGAAAAGTCAAATGCAAGGCACGTTCAATACTGAACAGCTGCAGGAGAAGTGGAAGCCGATTCTAGACGCTGATGGACAAGATCCTATTAAGGATTCCCATCGTAGAGCAGTTACCGCTATCCTACTAGAGAACCAAGAAAGAGAAGCACATGAAGAACGTGCATTCCTTTCTGAACAGCCAACAAACTCCACTGGTTCTAGTGGTGCTACAGCTGGTTTCTCTGCTAACGCTAGTTCACCAAATGCAGGTTTCGACCCTGTTCTAATCAGTCTTATTCGCCGTTCTATGCCAAACTTGGTCGCTTATGACCTTGCTGGTGTACAACCAATGAACGGTCCAACAGGACTAATCTTCGCAATGCGTTCTAAGTACAGCACTCAAGGCGGTACAGAAGCATTGTTCGACGAGGCAGATTCTTCATTCTCTGGAACAGATTCTTCAGCACAGACTGGCGATCTTGGTTCTGGATACGTATCTGGTTCTGACGGTGGAGCCGTTGGTTTCGGTACAACTGGTGGAACTGCTGGTACAAACCCAGGTCTACTAAGCCCTGATTCATCCGCTACCCAGAAAGCCTACGAAGTAGGTCAAGGTATGGATACAGAGGACGCTGAAGGACTCGGAAGTGGTACTTACAACCAGTTCAACGAGATGGCATTCTCGATTGAGAAGGTTACAGTTACTGCTAAGAGCCGCGCCCTCAAAGCTGAGTATTCACTAGAACTCGCTCAGGACTTGAAAGCAATCCACGGACTAAACGCCGAGGCTGAGTTGGCAAATATTCTCTCTACAGAGATCCTTGCTGAAATCAACCGCGAAGTTATTCGTACCGTTTATAAGATTGCTGAGTCAGGAGCACAATCTAACGTTGCAAACGCAGGTAAATTTGACCTAGACGTTGACAGCAACGGTAGGTGGTCTGTTGAGAAGTTCAAAGGACTTATCTTCCAGATCGAACGCGACGCAAACGCAATTGCACAAAGAACTCGTCGCGGAAAGGGCAACATGATTCTTACATCTGCTGATGTAGCATCTGCTCTTACAATGGCTGGTGTACTTGATTACACACCTGCCCTCAACGCTAACCTTAACGTTGATGATACTGGTAATACATTCGCTGGTGTTCTTCAAGGTAAGTATCGTGTATACATCGATCCTTATTCTGCTAACGCTGGTGCTACAAACAACAACCAGTATTATGTTGTTGGTTATAAAGGTTCTTCACCTTATGACGCAGGACTGTTCTACTGCCCTTACGTTCCACTACAGATGGTTCGTGCAGTTGGCGAGAACACCTTCCAGCCCAAAATTGGCTTTAAGACCCGCTACGGTATTGTTGCCAACCCATTCGCAGAAGGAACAACCGCTGGCGCTGGTCGCCTTAAGGTTAACAGCAACCGTTACTACAGACGTGTACGTGTTGAAAACCTTATGTGATTTATATTTCACATATTTTCTCAAAAGGATCCTTCGGGATCCTTTTTTTTGTGCTATAATAGTGTTTGAATTCAAATTCAAATGGAACAAGCACTGCCGCCTCATTCTTATACATGTCTTGCTGAGGCAGTTCAAACAGAAGCATTAAGAAATACTGATGATGAATATGGTGTTGTTGCTTCTATTTTAAATAGGGTTGCTTCTCCAGATTTTCCTGATACTGTTTGTGCAGTAGTGTATAGTAAAGGTCAGTATGAAGGGGTATCCCAGAATTATACACTCAAGGCAGATCCTGAGTTGGTTGTTAAACTTAAATCTCCAGAAGGAAAGTTAAAAATAATTGAAGCGATGAAAGTGTTAGATGGGAGGACAGATTTTAAAGGACCTTCTCAGTTGCATAATCGAGTTCCATCTGAAGATCCAATGTTCCACCCTCAAGGAAATTTTTACCACTATCATTGGCAATGACCAATTATTTTGGGTATCGATTAACTAAATAACTAAAAGTTTACTAAGACCTATAAAAATGCCATTTCACATTAAAAAAACTAGTATAATTTCTGGTAAAGATGTATACTATAAAGGTGGTGATACATGGACAGAAACTTATGCTGATAGAAAGCAATATGCCACTAAGTCTCCTGCTACTACTAAAAAAAATGCCACGGTTACTTTTAACGGAATTAGCTATGTTCCACAAGCCTTTGCAAATAGTACTGTAGTAACAGAATAAATATTGATGGAGACCTGCGAGAACTAATGGCAAGCTTTTATAATAGCCAAATTAAAAATAGAAATCTTTTATCTCCAATTGGTTTCAAATTTACTTTGACCACTAAAAGAAAAATTGATTTCTTTTCCAATAGTGCCAGTATTCCAGCTCTTACTTTGGGAACAGCATTACAAACAACTCCACTTAGGAATATAGATGTTCCTGGAGATGAATTGTTATATGATGATTTTACTATAGGTTTTTTAGTTGATGAAGAGTTGTCAAATTATATGGTTATCCATAATTGGTTAACTGGATTGGGATTTCCTGAATCTATGCAGGATTATAAAGATCTAACAACTGCAGATAATGGAATTAAGAATGAAAAATTGCAATTTTGTGATGGAACACTTCACATTTTAAATAGCAATTATCAAGATATTGCTATGGTTCAGTTTAAGGATCTTTTTCCAACAACTTTAAGTTCACTTGAATTTAATGCAACCGACGATGATATCAATTACTTTACAGCAGAGGCAACTTTCAAGTATAGTATGTACAACATGACAGATAAAAAAGGAAATGATTTATGAATCTTGAATTTTCGGAACTAATTGAATCTTTAGAATTTAAACAAAAATTACGTTATGGTGAAAATCCTCACCAAGAAGCAGCATGGTATAACTTTCCAGGTAAAGGTTTATCCAATGCTATACAATTACAAGGTAAAGAATTAAGTTATAATAATCTTATAGACTTAGAAGCAGCAATATCAACAGTTCAAGAATTTCAAGAACCTGCTGCTGTAGTAATTAAACATACTAATCCATGTGGTGTTGCAATAGGATCTGATATTTTTAGTGCTCTTATTAGAGCATTAGATGGAGATAGAATAAGTGCATTTGGTGGAATTATTGCTCTTAATAAAGTAATAGATAGTCAATGTGCTAAAGAATTAACTGGATCTTTTTATGAGTGTATAGTAGCACCTGGATTTACAGAAGAAGCAAAAGATCTGTTTGCAACTAAGAAGAATTTAAGATTGCTTCAATTAGATGTTGATTCTATAGAAACTTCCCCATATAATATTAGAAGTATTATGGGTGGAATTCTAGTAGAAGAAAAGGATAATAAACCAGTTGATATTAGTGAATGGACTGTATGCACTAAAAGAAATCCAACAACACAAGAGATGGTAGATTTACTTTTTTCATGGAAAGTATGTCGTCATGTTCGATCTAATGCAATTGTAGTTGCTCGTGATGGAAGAACTCTTGGTATTGGTGCAGGACAAATGAATAGAGTAGGTTCATCTAGGATTGCATTAGAAGCAAAAGATGATGTTTCTGATGGTGCATTAGCAAGTGATGGGTTTTTCCCATTTGATGATACAGTTAAAAAAGCTGCATCTTTTGGTATTCGTGCTATAATACAACCAGGTGGAAGTATCAAGGATAAAGATTCTATTGCTGCTTGTGATGAATTGGGACTTACTATGGTACTAACTGGAACACGACATTTCTTACATTAAAGATTATGAGTTATGCATTATTGAGTGTGTCTAATAAGGAAGGCATACTCCCGTTAGCACAGGAATTGTGTGATTATGGATATACCCTTATTTCTAGTGGTGGAACACATAAAGTTATTAGTGAAGCGGGAATACCAGTAACTAAGGTATCTGAATACACAGAGGCACCAGAGATTCTTGGTGGTAGAGTAAAGACACTACATCCAAAAATACATGGAGGCATTCTTGCAAAACGTGATGATAAAGATCATGATGCAGATCGTTTAAGGTGTCTTATAGAACTTATTGATGTTGTTGTGGTAAATTTATATCCATTTCAAGAAACTGTTGCTAAAGAAGATGTAACATGGGCAGAAGCAATAGAGAATATTGACATTGGTGGTCCTACTATGGTTAGATCAGCAGCAAAGAATCATGAACATGTTTCTATATTAACTAATCCGAAACAATATGATATCTTTCTTGAAGCATTGAAGGATGATACTGTGGATGAGATGAGATTTAATCTTGCATTAGAAGCATTTAGACATACTGCTGACTATGATGCTGCTATTAGTGCTTGGATGGAAGATAGAATAAATTAAAATGGATCTTGAAAAAATTCAGGAGATGTGGCAGAAAGATTCTGTCATTGATCCTGATAATCTACATGATGAGTCGTTAAAAATACCTCAATTACATTCTAAGTATTATACAGTTTATAATACTATTAGTTTATTGCGCGAAAGAGCAAGAGAGCAATATAATAAAATTAGATTAGAGAGATATAATTATTATACTGGTAAAGCATCTGCAGAAGTTTATGCAGAAAATCCATTTCCTTATAAAATTAGGGAAAAGGATGCTATACAGAGATATATGGAAGCAGATGAAAAATTATCTAAGGTAGATATGAAGATAAGATATTATGATGTTATGCTAAAATTTCTAGAAGAAATTATAAAAACTATCTCTAATAGAACTTTTCAAATAAAAAATTCAATAGAATGGCATAAATTTCAGGCAGGATTTAACTAAATACATATACACCATACTAGGTAAATTGTGGAAAAAGGTAGAGATGCACAAGGACCTTTTATGCAGATGCAGTGTGGGATAGATGATATTAGATTAATGCATACTGCAATAAATTTTTATTTGGAAAATTGGCCAGGACCTGAAAGTGGTGATGATGGAGGAAAGGAACTTAATCACTTAAAGGCATTTCAAAAAACATTATATTCAATGATTTTAGAATATAACTTTCATAATGAATAAATAAATATACGACTACTGTAAGAAGATGAAGCCAACTCCTAAAGAAATGCAAGCAATCCATGAAAAGTATGATGTGGTGGTTAAGCATCTAATTGAAGAAGGATATGCTGACAATAAAGAAAATGCAGATGATATTATTAAAGGTATGAGTGAGAAATGGTTTGAACAAATTATTGCTGAATGATTAAATTTTAAAACAAAAATTGAGGTAGAAATACCTCTTTTTTTATGCCTCTAAATATTTTTAACTGATATTAAATGTCATGACACATTTGACTATATCAAAGAAAAATGAGGTGTATCTTCATGTTCAGGCAGAGCCTCATGTATATTATGAATTAGCAGATCAGTTTACATTTGAAGTACCTGGTGCAAAGTTTTCACCAGCTTATAAAAAGAAATATTGGGATGGAAAAATACGTTTATTTAATACCCATACAGGAGAAATATATGTTGGGTTATTAGATAGAATGATACGTTTTTGTGAAGATCACAAATATACATATCAATTCGTAGAAAGTAAATATTACGGTCTTCCTTTTGAAGTCAATGAAATGATTTCAAAAGAGGGTGTAAGAGATTATATGACAGCGATTTCCAAATATAAACCTAGAGATTATCAAATAGAGGGAGTATATGATTCTTTAAGACATAATCGTAAGTTATTGATATCTCCAACTGCTTCAGGAAAGTCGCTGATGATATACGCGATTGTGAGATATTACGTTGAAAAAAAGAAAGCAATTCTGATTGTTGTTCCAACGACTTCCCTTGTAGAACAAATGTATAAAGATTTTGCGGAATATGGATGGGATGTTGGTTCATTTTGTCATAAGATATATGCGGGAAAGGAAAGGCAAACAGATTCTCAGGTTATTATAACTACTTGGCAATCAATATATAAACTTCCACGTAAATATTTTGAAAGATTCAATGTAGTAATTGGAGATGAAGCACATCAATTTAAATCTAAATCTTTAGTATCTATCATGTCTAAATTAGCAGATGCTAAGTATAGATTTGGATTTACTGGAACTTTAGATGGGACACAAACTCACAAGTGGGTATTAGAAGGACTATTTGGACCATCATATAAAGTTATTAAGACAGATGAACTAATGAAGAAAGGTCATCTTGCTACATTAGATATTAATGTACTTTTATTAAAACATCCTCCAAATAAATTTGAAACTTTTGAGGATGAAGTACAGTATATTATAACCCATAATCGTCGAAATAACTTTATTAAAAATCTTGCTCTTGATTTAAAAGGTAATACTTTAATTCTATTTGCTAGGGTTGAAAAGCACGGTCAACCATTATATGAATTAATAAATAATAGTAAGGTCGATGATCGTCATGTATTTTTTGTACACGGTGGTGTAGATACTGAAAATAGAGAAAAAGTTCGTGAAATTACAGAGAATGAGAACAATGCAATTATCGTGGCTAGTTATGGGACTTTCAGTACTGGTATTAACATTAAGCAGTTGCACAACGTTATATTCGCCAGTCCCTCAAAATCTAGAATCAGAAACTTACAATCCATTGGCAGAGTCCTCAGAAAAGGACGGATGAAAACTAAAGCAACTTTATATGATATTGCCGATGATATCAGTTACAAATCTCGAAAGAATTATACTTTGAACCATTTGATTGAAAGGATTAAAGTATACAATGAAGAAAAATTTAATTATGATATTGTAAACATACCCCTTAAAAACTAATGTCGGAAATTGGAGAAGAATTTCATTCTATTATAAAACTTATATCTGGTGAAGAAATCTTCGCATTAGTTTCTATTGAAGAAAATTATGAAGATTCTGTTATAATATTACAAAGCCCTGTAGTAATAAAAACAATTCTTCATCATGGAACCCAATTAGTTAAAATAAAACCTTGGATAGAACTTTCTGATGATGATATTTTTATGATTAAACAGGATAGAGTTTTGACTATGACAGAATCGAAGGATAAAAAGCTTATTAAAATATATGAAGATTATTTAAATCATGATACTGATATTTTTCAAAATCAATCTATTAAAGTAGATGTAACTGAAAAAATGGGATATCTAGCATCAGTAGACGAATCCCGTAAGTTTTTAGAAGAATTGTTTAAAATAACCAAACCTAAAGAAAGCTAATACAATTCCTATCAACCCTCACAAAGGTTATTCTACTTATCTTTTTAAAACTTGTCAAGTCTTAAAAATATGTTATAATAGTATTATCACTTAAAGACGGGGAAAATGATGTCATGCCAAAGAAGAAATCGGAACATTATGTAAACAATAAAGAACTCCTGCAAGCATTGATTGTTCATCGTGAGAAGGTTGCCCATGCTAAAGAGAATGATTTACCTAAACCACGTATTACAAATTATCTTGGTGAATGTTTTTTGAAGATTGCTACACATTTATCATATAAGCCAAATTTTGTAAATTATATGTTTCGTGAAGATATGATATCTGATGGCATTGAAAATTGTGTACAATACATTCATAACTTCGATCCAGAGAAGTCTAGAAACCCATTTGCATACTTTACTCAAATCATTCATTATGCCTTTCTGAGACGGATTCAGAAGGAGAAGAAGCAGTTAGATATTAAGACAAAGATTATCGAAAGAACAGGATTTGATGAAGTAATGGTTGTTGATGATACTGCTCTTGCTGGTACTAGTTCTGATTATAATTCAATTAAAGATAATATTCAGTATAAATCTGGTAATAGATGAAGGTAGCTATTATTACTGACACCCATTATGGTGCTAGGAAGGGGTCTAAGTATTTGCATGATTATTTTGAACTTTTCTATAAGAATGTCTTTTTTCCGTCTTTAGAAGAGCATAATATAGATACGATTGTTCATATGGGAGATATATTTGATAGTCGTAAATCAATTGATTATCAAAGTTTAGAGTGGGCAAAGAGAGTTGTATTTGAACCACTTAAGAAGTATAAAGTATATGCTATTACTGGTAATCATGATTGTTATTATAAAGATACTAATGAAGTAAATTCACCAGAACTTTTATTAAAGGATTATTCAAATATAAAAACTTATTCAAAAGCAAAAGAACTTAAATTAGGTACGTTGAAGATTCTTCTTTTGCCTTGGATTAATAGTGAAAATTATGAAGATACTTCTAATTTAATTAAAAAGAGTAAAGCAAAAGTTGTTATGGGACATCTTGAGCTTAATGGGTTTAGGGCAACTCGTGGTCATATGATGGAAACGGGTATGGATGTTAAAGTTTTTGATAAGTTTGAAAAAGTTTATTCTGGTCATTTTCATACACGTTCTGAAGATGGTAAGATATTTTATTTGGGAAATCCTTATGAGATGTTTTGGAATGATGTTAATGATCCTAGGGGATTCACTATCTTTGATACGGAAACCATTACCCATACTCCTATTAATAATCCATATAAATTATTTTATAACATATATTATGAGGATACTAATTATAAATTATTTAATGCTACCGAGTATGTTAATAAGATTGTTAAAATAATTGTTCGTAAAAAATCTAAACCAAAAGATTTTGAGAAGTTTATTGATAAACTTTATTCAGTAGGTGTTCAAGATTTGAAGATTGTTGAAAATTTTGTTTTACCTGAGAATGCTGATTTTGAAATAGATGAGGAAGAAAATACTCTTTCTATTTTAAATCGCTATATTGATGAATCAGAAGTACAGATTGATAAGAGTGTTATTAAGGATATATTCCAAGATCTTTATCGTCAAGCTTGTGAGGTAGAGTAATGTATCTTCTTACTCTTAAAGATAGAAAAGATGATGGTGCTTATGCTGTTGAGGATAAGTATGGTGAAAAGGTTTTATTTTTATTTGAGCAAGAAGATGATGCAGTTCGATATGCTTTAATGCTTCAAGATGATCCTAAGTATGAAAAACCAATGGTTGTTATAGAGGTAGATGATGAACTTGCTATTAAAACCTGTAAGGTTCATAATTACAAATATAGTGTAATTACCTCTAATGATATTGTGATTCCCCCTAAGATATGATTACCTTTGAAAAAATACGTTGGAAGAATTTTTTAAGTACAGGAGATCAATTTACTGAAATTGATTTTACTAAACATCATACTAATATTATTATGGGTAGTAATGGTGCTGGTAAGAGTACTGTATTAGATGCATTGACTTTTGTTCTTTTTAATAAACCATTCCGTAAGATTAATAAACCACAATTAACAAATACAACTAATGAGAGAGGGTGTTTAGTTGAGATTGAGTTTAGTGCAAATAGTAGGGATTATTTGGTTCGTCGTGGAATAAAACCCAATATATTTGATATTGAGGTAAATGGGAATCCTCTTCATAAAGAATCTGATGATAGATTGAATCAAAGGATCTTAGAGGATAGTATTTTAAAGTTAAATTATAAATCGTTTACTCAAATTGTAATCTTAGGTAGTAGTACATTTGTACCTTTTATGCAATTGACTGGTGCAAATCGTAGAGAAGTGATTGAGGATCTTTTAGATATTCGTATTTTTTCTGCAATGAATAATTTGATTAAGGATAAGATTCGGGAAAAGAAAGAGCAAAGTAGAACTTTAGATCTTAAGAAAGATAATATTAAAGATAAGATGGTTATGCAGGAGAATTTTATTAAAGAACTTGAGGAACAGGGGAAGAATAGTATCAAAGAAAAAAATGATAAAATTAAGGTTTTAAGTATTGAAGTTGATGCTCATATGGAGCATAATGAAATTAAAGAATCAAATGTTTCTGAGTTAATTAAGGAGCAAGAAGAGGTGACTGGTGCTTCTGAAAAGTTAGTGAAACTTAATAATCTTAGAGGTAAGATTACTCAAAAAGTAGCAACAATTACTAAGGAACATAAGTTTTTCAGTGATAATGTAACATGTCCTACATGTACACAAGAAATAGAAGAATCGTTTCGTGTAAATAGGATTGACGACGTTCAAAATAAAGCAAAGGAACTAAAGAGGGGCTTCGCAGATCTCGAAGAAACCATCAAGTTAGAGGAGAATAGAGAACGTCAATTTAAAACATTATCTACGGAGATTACTAAACTCAACAATGGCATTTCTCAAAACAATACGCGAATTTCTGGATGTCAGCGACAGATCAGGGATTTGGAATCGGAAATTCAGAGACTTACCGATCAACTTGCAGACAGAAATACTGAGCACGACAAATTAGCTGAGTTCAAAGAAACCCTCCAAAAAACAATTGAAGAATTAGCAAATAGGCGAGAGGAAATTAATTATTATGATTTTGCCTATTCTTTACTCAGGGATGATGGAGTAAAAACAAAGATCATCAAGAAGTATCTACCATTCATTAATCAGCAGGTAAATAGGTATCTGCAGATGATGGATTTTTATATCAATTTTACATTAGATGAGGAATTTAATGAAACGGTTAAATCACCGATTCATGAGGATTTTTCTTATGCATCTTTTAGTGAAGGTGAGAAGATGAGAATTGATCTTGCACTTCTGTTTACTTGGAGAGAAGTTGCTAGGGTTAAGAATTCTGTGAATACTAATCTATTAATTATGGATGAGGTATTTGATAGTTCTCTTGATGGATTTGGTACAGATGAGTTTTTAAAAATTATTAGATTTGTAATTAAGGATGCAAATGTTTTTGTTATCTCGCATAAAACTGAAATGTATGAAAAGTTTGATAATGTGATAAAATTTGATAAAGTTCATGGATTTAGTAGGATTTTAAAATGAAAAGAATTCTAGTTACTGGTCATGAGGGATTCATTGGTAAACATGTATTCAATGACCTTAGACATGAACAAGGTTATGGTTATTTGGTAGATGGATTAGATAGACCTGATGATATTGGTGATTGGGTTGGTCCTTCTGGTATGTTTGCAGAACATTATGATGTAATCATTCATCTTGCAGCCTATGCTGCACTAAGAGACAGTGTTGATAATCCTGAGAAGTTCTGGGAGAATAATGTAGAGAAGTCGAAACCTATATTTGATTACTGTAGGGAGAACAACGTTAGATTATTGTATGCAAGTTCTGCTGGAGTACATGAGTGGTGGCAAAATCCTTATGCAATAACAAAGAAAGCAAATGAACTCATGGCACCACCTAACAGTGTTGGTATGAGATTTTTTAATGTCTGGTCGGAGGAAGGTAGTAGGGAAGATATGTTATACAGAATGTTACAAGACAAGACTGTAACATATCTTACAAGACACAAGAGAGATTGGATCCATGTTAAAGATGTAGTCAGAGCCATTGCTTATCTAATGTCTAGTCAATATATTGGTACTATTGATATTGGTACAGGAGAATCTACTTCAGTATTAGATCTTGCAAAAGCAATGGGTATGGATTATCTTCCTGTTAAAGAGCATACTCCAGGTGAACCAGACAGTTTGTGTGCTGACACATCTGCCTTGACATCGTTAGGATGGTTTCCTACAATAAATATTCTGGATTCCATTAAGAGAAATGAAAGTCCCGAATTGGCAACATCACTCCAAGAAGGAGCAAAAACGAACGCTTAAACCGCAAGCATTACGGCAAGCGAAAGCACGACTTGCCCACTTTAAAAAGTGTCACATGACCTCGTCCAAACGGCGGGGTTTTTCTGTATACTATGTTTATTAAAACTAAAAGGTAATGTTAGTTAAGCACGAAATTAAATCTCAACTTGCGAAACTTCTTGCAACTGAAGATCTTATTGTAGAAAATAAGCCAGTAGAAACTGCTGAATTTAATGTACATACTCGTGTTTTAACCTTACCAAATTGGGAGAAGGCAAGTAACAATGTATATGATGCTTTGGTTGCTCATGAGGTGGGACATGCGTTATATACGCCAGATATTGATTGGAGAGAGACTCATAAGATTCCTCAAAATTATGTAAACATTGTAGAGGATGCAAGAATTGAAAAGTTGATGAAGCGTAGATATGAAGGACTTGCCAAAACCTTTTATAATGGATATAATGAATTGCATGATAGAGATTTTTTTGAAATAGAAAATGAAGATCTTAGCGATTTTAATCTTGCTGATAGGGCTAATTTATATTACAAGATTGGTTCGTTCCTTCCTATATCTTTTTCGTCTCCTGAAAAACAGATTATCGGTTTAATTAATGATTGCGAAACGTTTGATGAAACCTTATCCGCAGCAGAAGCGTTATATAATTTCTGCAAGCAGGAGCATCAAGAAAAGCAAAAAACAGAATCAGATTCTAACAAAGGTGTTGAACTTGATTGGGATGGTGGTAATGGTAGCTCTTCTAATAATATGTCTTCCGTTCCTGACTCTGATAGCAGTGACTCTATGGAAAGTAGGTTTGATAATAATGCTTCTGATTTTAGCGATAGTAATAGCAGCAATAATTTAGGTGGAGTTACTAGTAATTCTGATGATGAACCACAGTTAAAAACTGTTGAATCTTTAGAAGAATCTATTAAAGAGTTAGTAGATAATCTTGATAAGCATCCAAATGTATATGTGGAATTACCAAAAGTAAATTTAGATAATATTATTATTTCAAACAATACTATACATAATAATATTAATCAATCTTGGATTGATCAAGAAAAGGATTGGGATGAACGTGAGTATATTACTTTTGATGGTTTATTTGATAATATAGATCAAGAATTTATTAAATTTAAAAGAAGCGCACAAAAGGAGGTAAGTTATCTTGTTAAAGAATTTGAATGTAGGAAAGCAGCTGACAATTATGCTCGTTCTACTACAAGTCGCACTGGGGTCCTCTCTACAGAAAAGCTTTATACGTATAGATTCAATGAAGACCTTTTTAAGAAGGTTAGTGTTATTCCTGATGGGAAAAACCACGGATTAGTATTTGTTCTTGATTGGTCAGGTTCCATGCAAGATGTGTTGATGGACACCCTCAAGCAACTTTATAATTTATTATGGTTCTGTAAGAAGGTTAACATTCCTTTTGAAGTATATGCTTTCACTAATGAGCATCCTCCTGTTAATACTAGTCTTCATACTTTATCATATGAGAAAAGATCTGGATTAGCTCTTATTGAAGAAACATTTTCATTGATGAATTTATTCACTAGTAAAGTGAAAATTAAAGAATTAGAAGTTCAAATGAAGAATATTTTTCGTATTGCTGCTGTATTTGATCATGGTAATTGGGCTCCTTATCATTGTCCTATTGGAATGAATCTTTCTGGAACTCCATTAAATGAAGCATTAATTTCTCTTCATGAGATTTTACCTAAGTTTAAGAAAGAAAATAATATTCAAAAAGTTCAATGTATAGTTCTTACTGATGGGGAATCAGCACCTTTAAGGTATAGTAGAGAAATTCAGCGTGATTGGGAAAGGAATCCTTTTATGGGTAGTTCTTATGTTCATGATCATTGCGTTTTACGAAATCGTAAAACTGGGTATACTTATTCTTGTCGTGGTCTTGGACATTGGGCAGATGTTACTGATCTTTTAATTAAAGATTTGAGACAAAGTTTTTCTGGTATGAATTTTATTGGTATAAGAGTTCTTTCTAATCGTGATGCTGGACAATTTGTTCGTAGATATGCTGGATATGATGGTAGTGAATATGAGAAAACGATGAAGAGATGGAGGAAAGAAAAATCTTTTGCTATAAAAAATTCTGGATACCATACTTATTTTGGTCTTTCATCAACTGCACTTGCAAATGATGATGAGTTTGAAGTAAATGAAGATGCAACTAAGGCTCAAATAAAAAAAGCATTTGTTAAATCATTAAAGACTAAAAAGATGAATAAGAAAGTGTTAGGAGAGTTTATTGAATTGGTTGCATAACCACTTTATAAACTGTCCACTGGGAGTTATATTAATTCCTTTTTAGTACTATAATATGTTCATTGAAACAATCACATTATGTTTGAAATTAAAATGACTCGTGAAGAAATCATTAATGGTTTAAAAACAAGTTATGGTACAGAATTCACTGCTGCTGATGTTAAGGGATTTTGTGCAATGAATGATATTGCTTATCAGACTGTTACTAAGAAGATAGAGCAATTTAAGGTTAGTCGTGGTAAGTGGAATTTTGAAATAACTCAAAAAGCAGTTGATACTATTGAAAGATCCTTTAATGCACCTTCTGTTGAAAAGGAAAATTTGATTCCAGAGAAAGATGATACCTTTGTTAAGTTTGGATCTTTTAACGATCTAAAAAACATTATTAAATCCAAGCAGTTTTATCCAACATTTATTACTGGATTATCTGGCAATGGTAAAACATTTAGTGTTGAACAGGCATGTGCTCAACTAAATAGAGAGTTAATTAGAGTCAATATTACAATTGAAACCGACGAGGATGACCTTATTGGTGGGTTCCGTCTTCTTGACGGTAACACTGTATGGCATAATGGTCCAGTTATCGAGGCATTGGAAAGGGGAGCTACACTCCTTTTAGATGAGATAGATTTAGCATCGAATAAGATTCTTTGCTTACAACCAGTTCTTGAGGGTAAAGGAATATTCCTTAAGAAGATTGGGAAGTTTGTTACACCAGCACCTGGATTTAATGTAGTTGCAACTGCCAATACTAAAGGTAAAGGATCTGATGATGGAAGATTCATTGGTACAAATGTTCTTAATGAGGCATTTCTTGAAAGATTCCCTGTAACTTTTGAACAGGATTATCCATCACCATTATCAGAGCAAAAGATTCTTATGAATATTGCAAATACTGTTGGGGTAAATGATACTAAATTCTGTCAGAAGTTAGTTGATTGGGCAGACATTATTCGTAAAACATTTTATGATGGTGGTATAGAGGAGATTATTAGTACTCGTCGTTTGGTTCATATTATTCGCGCTTATGCTATTTTCGGTAAGAAAGAGAAGGCAATTCAAGTTTGTGTTAATCGTTTCGATGATGAAACAAAACAATCATTTATTGAATTGTATGATAAAGTAGATGCTGACTTTGATTTTACCAAGGCAGAAGATGAAGCCTACGAGGAAAATTAATTAATGAATCTTTGGAAAAATTATAAAGCTGCTCTTTTCAGTAGATTCCCAATGAATAAAAATTTACGTTGGGCATATTGGAAAAATAAAGAAACAACTTTAGTTGCTGACCTTTATAATAATAAACACATTCTTAAATCACGGGAGGTAGAAATTTCTGATGAAAAATCTTGCATTTATAACAACATCATCTATCCTAAGACTGGAAGTAATCTTCCCTGTTTTGGTATGGATCTCATGGGATTCTTTGATAAGAAAGTTATTATAGTTTTTGACTTTCAACATCCTGTAGAGAATCATTCATTTTCTGTTGTGGGGTTACCAAAACCAAAAAGTGATATTCGCTTCTTTGAACCTGGTAATCATTTTTCTGAAAATCTTTATATTGCTTATTGCACTATGTCTGAGGTAGACGACCATCTTGAGATGTTTAAGAAATACTTGACAATTTATACCGATATGGTAGAATGTAAACAACCAACTGGAACTGATACCAGTGTTTATAAGGATTTTGATTCCTACATGACTAAACTTGATCCTGTAGGTGGATATCTTGCCAATAAATTTGGTAAGGATAAAGCAGAAAGACTTGTAAACGAATTTTTATTTAATTATGGTTAATTCTTGGAGTTTATTATACGAGGTACTTAACGGAACTATGGATGAAACTTACCCAGTTAAGGATGACAAAAATGAAGATTCTATTAATTTAGATTTTAGTGCTGTTGGTGCGGCAGATACAGTACCTATTCCCGATATGGATATATCAGGAATTGGTACAGATATGGTAACCTTTAGTGGTGATAGCACTGTTCTTGGTGGTTCTAATTATTATCTCGATAATCCAAGTCCATTTGATACAAATATAAATCTATCCGATAATGATGATCAGATTGCTCATCATGTTGCTGCTGGTAGTACTGCTTCTGTTGGGTATGATACCCTTAATATAGGATTTGGATCTCATTTGCCTGGTGCTATGGGTGAAGATCATATTACAATATCTCCACATGGAAACTATGCTAATGCTAGACCTGTTGATGATGATCCTTGGATTTATGAATCACCTGATGGGGGTAATACTGTTACTCGCAGGAGACGTAGTGGAAATAGTAATGATAGAGAAATTCTTTTTGGGGATTATTTTAAAGGAAATACATGGATGGATCTTTCTGTAAAGAAACCAGAACCAGACCTTAATTATAAGTCACATAAGTATCAAGAAGATAAAGGTATTGCAGACCTTAAAGATTATGTCTCTTCCACCTACAAGGGACATTATACAAATGAGAATTCAGATGTACAGACATTGGATCTTATTCATTCGGTAGGTGATGCAGAATCTTTCTGTCGATCTAATGCACTCAAATATTTGAGTCGGTATGATAAGAAAGGATCAGCAAAACGTGATATACTAAAAGCAATGCATTATTGCTTACTGCTGTATTATTTCAGTGGCAACACAAACAATGAAACTCCGACCCGTGGTTATGAAACTTTCTGATAACACTTTAACTATTTTAAAAAACTTTGCTGGAATTAACAATTCTATTCTTGTGAAACAAGGAACTAGTTTACGTACTATTTCTGTTGCCAAAAATATTCTTGCTGAAGCAAATATTAAGGAAGAAATTCCTCGTGATTTTGCTATATACGATTTAAATCAGTTTCTAAATGGTTTAGGTTTGCATCAGGATCCTGATCTTGATTTTACTGAAAATTCTTATCTTACTATTCGTGAGGGTAAGCGTAGGGTAAGATATTTCTTTGCAGACCCACAGGTAATTATTTCACCTCCAGAAAAAGAGATTACTCTTCCATCTGAGGATGTTCACTTTCAATTAGATAGTCCTTCTTTAGAGAAACTTCTTAAGGCAGCAGCAGTATATCAACTTCCTGATTTTTGTGTTGTTGGTAATGCAGGTGCAGTTAAGATAGTTGTTCGTGATAAGAAGAATGATACTTCAAATGAATATGCAATTACAGTTGGTGAAACTGATAAGGAATTCTTTTTTAATTTTAAAGTAGAGAATATTAAAATTATTCCTGGTGCTTATGATGTGGTAGTTTCTTCTAAACTTTTATCACAATTTACAAATACTCAACATGATCTAAAGTATTATATTGCATTAGAACCAGATTCTACTTTTCAGTAGAGTCTTGATCAATTTTAATTATGAATGATGATTTCTTATGGGTTGAAAAATATCGACCTAAGACAATTGAGGATTGTATTCTCCCAGAGAATATAAAGAAAACCTTTAGAGATTTTCTAAATAAGGGGGAAGTGCCTAACTTACTTCTTTCTGGTCCTGCTGGATGTGGTAAGACAACAGTAGCAAAGGCACTATGTAATGAGTTAGGAGTAGATGTTTATGTCATCAACGGATCAGACGAAGGAAGGTTCCTCGACACCGTTAGAACCAACGCAAAAAACTTCGCATCAACAGTTTCACTCGCATCTGAAGCCAAGCATAAAGTCATTATCATCGACGAGGCAGACAACACAACTCCAGATGTTCAACTCTTGCTTAGGGCATCGATTGAGGAATTCTCAAAAAATTGCAGATTCATATTCACCTGCAATTATAAGAATAAAATCATCGAACCACTCCACTCCCGTTGTGCGGTCATTGAATTTTCAATCAAAGGTAAAGAAAGACAAGAAGTTGCTGCAGCGTTCTTCTCAAGACTTAACTTTATCTTGGACGCAGAACGGTGCGAAGCTGATAAGAAAGTCCTCGTTGAACTCATTAATAAACACTTCCCAGATTGGAGAAGAGTTTTAAATGAATGTCAAAGATATTCTGTTAGTGGAAAGATAGATAGTGGTATTCTTGCTCATTTTAGTGACGTAAAAGTAAATGATCTCGTTAAAAACCTCAAAGAGAAGAAATTTCAGGAAGTACGTAAATGGTGTGTCAATAACTTGGACAATGATCCTGGTGTATTACTTCGTCGTATCTATGATGCTCTTTACGAATCCCTTACCAACTCTAGTATTCCTGCTGCTGTGCTCATTATTGCTAAGTATCAGTATCAAATTGCTTTCGTAGCAGATCAGGAAATTAATCTATTAGCTTGTTTAACTGAGATAATGGTGGAGTGTGAATTTAAATGATTGAGAAGTATATTATACTTTCAATACTTTATCTTGAATGGTTCATACAGAAACTTCTCTGTTTTCCTTATCATTCTTATATCAAAATTAGTAATTGGAATTTCAATAGGAATTTAGATAAGAGAAATAAGGAACTTGCTCAACAAACACCTATACCAAAATCAAAATGACAGTAAAATTAATTCGTATGTGGTCTGGCGAAGATGTAATTGCAGACCTAGTAGAGGAAAAGGGTGATTCTATTGTGATTACTAATCCTATTGTTGCTATTCCTGCACAGCAAGGGCAAATTGGATTTGCTCCTTGGTCACCTCTTATTTGTCCTAAAGTAAAGGAACTTGAAGTTATTAAAAAATATGTTGTGTATATAAGTGATGCACAAGAGGATATTTTAGAACAATATAATCAAATGTTTTCTACTATTGCAACACCTACTAAGAAGTTGATTTTATCATAGATAATAAAAAATTTAAATTGGGGATTGTTTAATGATTAAAGCTAGAGAGGCTTGGGATAGAAAATCAGATATGGGTGAAGATGATCCTGATCCTATAACAAATTCTGATTATTATGAATTTGATGATAGGGATGCACTTTTTGAATTACTTAAAAGAGATGCTTATCGTCAGGGAGAATTTACTCTTTCTTCTGGAAAGACAAGTGAGCATTATTTAAATTGTAAACCAGTTACTTTAAGTGGAAAGGGATTGGTTTTGATAGGTTATTCTCTGTGGGAACTTGTGGAACGTGATTCAGTAGCAGTAGCAGGACTTACTCTTGGTGCAGATCCTTTAGTTAGTATTGTTGCTGCTTTTTCTACAGTTAGAGATAGAGAGTTTGGAACAGACCGTAATCTTAATGCTTTAATTGTTCGTAAAGAAGCAAAGGGGCATGGAACTCAGGCATGGATAGAAGGTCCATTACCACCTGAAGGATCTAAGGTAACTGTATTGGAAGATGTGGTTACTACAGGAGGTTCTTCTATTAAGGCAGTTCAAAAATTACGTGAAGCTGGATATGTTGTTGACCGTGTTGTTGCAATAGTGGATAGACAAGAAGGTGGTGAAGATGCTATGATGGAAGAAGGATTAAAACTTTATAGTTTATTTAAATTAAAAGAATTTTCATTATGAGTACAAAAAAAGAAAAACTTAGAGCACAAGTTAAATCCAGATGGTACTATATCTTCTGGGGAACCTGTACAGTAGCAGTGTGTGCTGGCCAGGTTTTGGTTGGAAGTGGTTTTCGTAGAATGGCAGACAGTTTTGATAAGGTATTGGATTCACCTATACGATTACATTTGGGTATTCCTGGAATTCATAAATGGGAATCTGAAGAACATTGGCGCGATGATGGATTATACCATCCCACCGATCCTCCTAAGAGAATATATTGATGTATGATAAAGTCTCTCAAGTCACTAAAGACCCCTCTTAGATATCCTGGTGGTAAGTCTCGCGCTTGCATCAAGATGGATCCTTATTTCCCTGATCTTCGCAATTATGTGGAGTTTAGGGAACCGTTTCTTGGTGGAGGAAGTGTAGCAATTCATGTTTCTAAGAAGTATCCACATTTAAAGATTACTGTTAATGATCTTTATGAACCTTTAGTGAATTTTTGGCAACAACTTCAAATGTTTGGAGAGGAGTTGCAAGATAAATTAAGTGATTATAAATCTACTCATCCTGATCCTGAAACTGCAAAGGAATTATTTTTAAATTCGAAGGAGATAATCAATGATAAAGGACAATCCAACATTGATCGTGCCGTTGCTTTTTATGTTGTTAACAAGTGCTCTTTTTCTGGTCTCACTGAGTCCTCGTCATTCTCCCAACAGGCATCTATTTCCAATTTCTCAATGCGAGGAATCGAAAAATTGTCTGGATATTCCGACATCATTTCACATTGGAATATAAATGGATATTCTTATGAATATCTTATGGAGAATAATATGCATGATGGTATTTTTATGTACTTAGATCCTCCTTATGATATTAAGGATAATCTATATGGTAAGAAAGGATCTATGCATTCGGGATTTGATCATGATAGGTTTGCTGCTGATTGTGATAAGTATGACATTCCGATGCTTATCAGTTATAATTCAGATCAATTGGTTAAAGATAGATTTAGGAATTGGAATGCTGCTGAGTTTGATTTAACTTATACAATGCGTTCTGTTGGAGAGTATATGAGAGAACAAAAAACACGAAAGGAACTTTTACTGTTTAATTATGAGACAAATTTGGCGAATTTGGAAGTATAGTTTAGGTAGTTTTTCTGATGACAAAACCAAACGATACGATAATCATATTGTTCTGGTGCGTACTTTTATCTTGCTTACTTATTTCGCCACCAATATTTTTATTATTAGTGGGGTTATAAGACATTGGAATTAAAAGATTGGTTGAATTCTATTAATCAAACAAAGAAGAATTTGATTGATGATGATCCTTCATTAGAGAAGGAGTATCCTCCATACATCATTAATCGTTGTTTTTCTGGTCATCTTGATGCAATTATGTTTGCAAATGAGATGAATAGATATAATTTTTTACCAAAGAAGATGCAATATGATTTTTTACTAAATACACTGAGAACCAAGAAGAGATTCTCTCCTTGGCTTAGACAAGAGAAAATCAAAGATCTTGACTTGGTAAAACGTTATTATGATTATAGTAACGAAAAGGCAAAACAAGCTCTGAGAATCCTAACAAAAGAACAACTTAATTTTATAAAATCGAAATTTGAAACTGGAGGAAGACAATGAGCGTGGTTCAAGAGCCTGAGGTAAAGTGGGCACCCGACCAGATGGTTGAGGTGACACTTAAAGAACCTGACGACTTTCTAAAAGTTCGTGAAACCTTAACAAGAATTGGTGTAGCATCCCGAAAAGAGAAGAAGATATATCAATCATGCCATATTCTACACAAGCAAGGTAGGTATTATGTGGTGCATTTTAAAGAATTGTTTGCTTTAGATGGGAAACACGCTAACCTTACTGTTAATGATGTTCAGCGTAGGAATCGTATTGCTCAACTTCTTGCTGATTGGGGACTAATCGCAATCGTTGATGATAATAGAATAAAGGACATTGCACCTTTAAATCAAATTAAAGTGTTATCATATAAAGATAAAGGTGAATGGATACTAGAAACCAAGTATAATATAGGTTCTAAGAAAAAGAAGATCGAAGATCCTGAATAATCTATGAACAGTCTTTATAATGGAATCAGTGAACGTCTGTTTTATACATTAGGTAAGAGACAAGAGACGGCTAGTTCTCATGATATCTACATGGCATTATGTTATGCTGTGAGAGATCAGATGATGTCATATCATCTTGCCCCACCTATTTGTAATAATGAAAAAGAGGTTGCATATCTTTCCGCAGAATTTTTAATTGGACCACAACTTGGTAATAATCTTCTCAATCTTGGGATAGAAAAGGAAGCACGAGAAGCATTACATGAATATGATTTGACCTTAGAACAGGTTCTAGATTTAGCAGAAGAACCTGGATTGGGTAATGGAGGATTAGGACGTTTGGCTGCATGTTATATGGAGTCTCTTGCCACTCTTAAAGTACCTGCTACTGGTTATGGTATCAGATATAAGTTTGGCATGTTTAAACAGATTATCAGAGAAAACCAGCAGATGGAGGTTACTGATAATTGGTTGCATGGAGATTGGCCATGGGAACTTGCACAACCAGATGAATCTGTATTAGTAGGTTTTGGTGGTAGAGTAGAGAATTATATTTCAGATAGAGATAATTATAGAGTTCGTTGGGTTCCTGCTGAGACAGTAGTTGCGGTTCCTTATGATGTAATGCAGTTAGGATATAGAGTTAATTGTTGCAATCGTTTAAGATTATGGAGAGCAGATGCGACAGAGATCTTTGATTTCTATGCATTCAATATAGGCGACTATATGGGATCTGTTGAACAGGGAGTTCAATCAGAGACTATCTCTAAGGTTCTTTATCCTAATGATGGTACAGATGATGGTAAGATACTACGATTGAAACAGCAATTTTTCTTTGTTAGTGCTTCTCTTCATGACATGGTACGTAATTTAGAGAAGTGTAATGTTTCATTAGAAGAATTTCCAAATAGGTATCAAGTTCAACTGAATGATACACATCCATCAATTGCAGTGGCAGAGATGATGAGAATTCTTGTGGATCTTAAACATTTTGAATGGGAATCTGCATGGGAGATTGTAAGTAAAACTATTTCATATACAAACCATACTCTTTTACCAGAAGCATTAGAGAAGTGGGATCTTAAACTCTTTAAGACTCTTCTTCCAAGACATATGGAGATCATCTATGAGATTAATCGTAGGTTCTTGCAGGTCGTAAGACTTCATTATCCTGGTGATGATTCAATGCTAGAGAAGATGTCTATCATTGATGAACGTGGTAATAAGTCTGTGCGTATGGCAAACCTTGCAACTATTGGATCTCATCATATAAATGGTGTTGCTGCATTACATTCTGAGTTAGTTAAGACTCAGTTAATGCCTGAGTTTAATGACTTGTGGCCACATAAGTTTACTAATGTAACTAATGGTGTTACTCCAAGACGATGGGTGGCTGCTTCTAATACCCCACTGGCAGAAGTCCTTGATGAATATACACCAGGTTGGATTACTGATGGTGAACAACTTAGAAATTTAGAAAAGAATATTGATGATGCAGATCTTATAGAAAAGTTTGCAACAACCAAGGTAATTGGTAAACATGCTCTTGCCAATTATATTCATGATGAACTTGGTATTTCTGTTGATCCATCAAGTATATTCGATGTTCAAGTTAAAAGAATTCATGAATATAAGAGGCAGCATCTTCTTGCTCTTTGGGTTATATCACAATATGTTCGTATTAAAAATGGATGTGATATAGTTCCTAGAACTGTAATCTTTGGTGGTAAAGCAGCACCTGGATATTTCTTTGCAAAGCATATTATTAATTTTATATGTAATATTGCAGAAGTAGTTAATACTGATCCTGATATGGATGGTAAGTTACGTGTAGTCTTCTTACCAAATTATAGTGTCAAGTTAGGAGAAAGAGTATATCCTGCTGCTGATTTATCTGAACAGATATCAACTGCGGGTAAGGAAGCATCAGGTACAGGGAACATGAAATTCCAGATGAATGGTGCTCTTACAATAGGAACATTAGATGGTGCCAATGTAGAGATACGTGATCTTGTGGGTGAGGATAATTTCTTCTTATTTGGTAATGATGAGAAAGGAATAACAGATCTATGGGCAAATGGATATGAACCTAAGCACTATATGAGTGCAGAACTATGGGAAGTAATTAACCTTATTAAAGGTGGACATTTTAGTAATGGTGATAAAGAAAAGTTTGAACCACTTTTAAATAACTTATTAAATCATGATCCATTCTGTGTGTTTGCAGATTTTTCTGATTACTGCGATGCTCAGGATAGAGTAAGTAGTGCATGGAAAGATTGGAAGAACTGGCAACGTATGTCATTAATAAATGTTTCAAGATCAGGATTCTTTTCATCAGATAGATCAATAAGGGACTATTGTAAGGGTATTTGGGGGATATGAAGAAGTTTATTTTTGATGTTGATGGGACAGTGACTCCTTCCCGAAAAATGATTTCGGTTGAATTTTTACCATTTTTTTATAAGTTCACTTCTGATAATGATGTTTATCTAGTTACTGGTAGTGACAGAGAGAAAACCATTGAGCAGGTTACACCAGGAATATACAACAATTGTAAAAGAGTTTATAATTGTTCTGGTTGTGATGTATATGAAGGTGATAAGAATGTGTATAGATCTAATTGGGATTTACCTTGGGAGGTGGAAAGATTTTTAGAGGATGAATTGGATCATAGTCAGTTTGTTATGCGTAATGGAAATCATATTGAACGGAGACCTGGTACTATTAATTTTAGTATTCTGGGTAGAGATAAGGATCCTTCTGTTGGTAGAGATGAATATATTAGATGGAATAAAGATACTAATGAAAGAGAAGATATAGCAGATAGACTTAGAAGTAATTTTCCTGGATTGATTGTGGTTCTTGGAGGGCAAACAGGTCTTGATATTGGACCTTATGGTAGTGATAAGAGTCAAATATTAAGAGATTTTTCTGAGGATGATGAATTGCATTTCTTTGGTGATAGGATGGAATTAGGTGGAAATGATCATTCTTTAGGGAAAGCAATAAAGGAAATGGGCGGTTATCCGTATAGTGTCAAAGATTGGAAGGATACCCGAACTCAATTGATGGGTATCCTCACCTGATTTTTTTAAGTGTTTGTGGTTAAATAGTAGTGATCGCCTTCGGGGGTCACAAAACACAAACTCGCTTTTAAAGGAGCTAAGAACAATGGGCACACTAGCCAGGTATCACGCTGCAAATCTTCCAGAACTTTTTGAGAAGATAAGTAGAAATAGTATTGGAAT
>VTLG01004192.1_pt1 | contig 32219 bp, 49 predicted proteins | sample 4694571 | NCBI WGS metagenome assembly VTLG01 (sample SAMN12604809, study PRJNA352737) | marine metagenome | biome: ENVO:00000447; feature: ENVO:00000209|ENVO:00000569|ENVO:01000036; material: ENVO:00002151; isolation source: viral sequences binned using virsorter ...
ATTATTTATGGCTTAACGAAGCTAATGAGTTTAACTATGAAGATTACCAACAATTAATTCTTAGAACAACAGATAAAGTATATTTAGATTATAACCCCTCTGATCCTTACAGTTGGATATATGATAAAGTAATTACCAGAGATGATTGCACATTTATTAAATCAACATATAAAGCTAATCCATTTTTAGATAAAGATACTATTGCAGAGATTGAAAGACTTAAAGATTTAGACCCTGACTATTGGCGTGTGTATGGACTTGGCGAAATAGGTTCAATACAAACAATGATATTCAGAAACTTTCAATTAGTAGATGAAGTACAAGGAAATCTAGTTGGCTATGGATTAGATTTCGGCTTTACAAATTCACCAAGTGCATTAGTAGCAGTATATCAATCAGATGATAATTTATACATTAAAGAAATGCTATATGAAAAGAGATTGACAAATACTGACCTTGCTAATAAGCTAAAGGAATTTAGAATAGATAGGCAGTCTGAAATAATAGGCGATTCTGCCGAACCTAAATCTATTGAAGAAATATATAGACAAGGGTTTAATATAAAACCTGCTAAGAAAGGAGCAGGAATACACTTAGGCATAGATATAATGAGAAGATATAAGTTGCATATTACTAAAGACAGTCTAAATGCAATTAAAGAATTTAGAGGTTATAAATGGGCGACAGACAAGAATGGTGATGTGCTTAATACACCTGTAAAAGTCAATGACCATTTAATTGATGCAACACGTTATTTGTGTTTAAATAAACTTAGTGTTAACCATAGTGGTAAATACTATATACTGTAGAAAAAACGAATTATCAACTTTTATATTTATTAGTAATGAACGAGGTTAAATTAATAATACCAAATAATTGGGCAGATGTAACAATTGGAACTTACCAAGAATACATCAAAATACAAGAAAATGAAAAGAGTGAGAAAAAGAAGATTATAAAGAGTTTAGCTTTATTATGTGATACAACACCTTTTGTGGTTAAGAAAATGGCATACAAAGACTTATTAGACATAATGAGCATAATTAAAGAAATGATAAATAGTGAACCAAGTGATGATGAATTTAAAAAGGTATTTGAATTTAATGGTGAAGAATACGGGTTTTGCCCTAACCTTAGTAAAATTAGCACAGGGGAATATATTGATTTAGAAACATACTGTAAAGAACCTATTGAAAATTTACATATTATTATGTCAATACTATACAGGAAAATTACTTTTAAAAGAGGTGAAAGGTATGCTATTGAGGGTTATAATCCTGACGAATTTAAAGAAGAATTATTTAAAGATTTTCCAATGGATATAGCACTGAGTTGTCTAGGTTTTTTTTTGACTTTAGGAAAAGAGTTGGCTTGGATTTCGCACAGCTATTTACAAGCACAGGAAATGAAAGCACAAAAGGGATAAGCATGACAAGTAAATGGGGGTGGTATAACACGTTATATATGCTTTCTAACGACAACATATTAAACATTGAAAAAATAACAAGATTGCCAATCTTAGAAGTATTGACTTATTTGTCATATAGCCAAGATTACAATAATAAACAGAATAACAACTATGATAAGTTTTAGAAACGCAGTAGGATTTTTAGAAACAATTGCTGATAAGCATTATATGATCAATAGCTTTCACAGTGGGTTTATGGACGAGGTTGATATAAATAAACTTGGAGCAACAGATTATGTTATACTATATGCAGAGCCAGGCTCAGCAACAGTAGACAAAGGTGTAATGACTTATTCTTTTACAATCTATGTTTTAGATATGATTAATGATGCAGTGGGTGATGCTCCTAATAATCAAAGATTAGGCAGATTAGATACGTTAAGTGAAAACCTACAAATTTTGCAAGATGTTATAAATGAATTTCATCAAAACTTATATTCTACTAGTTGGGTTGATGATGAAGTTATATTAAACCTTCCAATATCTTGTGAACCGTTTACAGCTAAATTTGATAACCTTTTAACAGGTTGGTCAGCATCTATAAGTATGCAAGTAAATAACAAGAACAATCTTTGTATTGTTCCAATAGCACCTAATAGCTAATGAAGTTTACTAACACAATACAAGTAATGCAACAATTAGGCTCATCAGTAGTGGATAAAGCTAAGAAGAACCTTAAAAAGAAACAGACCAAATCTAACAAACTTTATAATGGTATTGATTATTTAGTAAGTTCTAATAAAAATGGTGTTGAAGTTACTTGGGAATTTGGCGGTGATATATATTGGAACTTTGTAGATCAAGGTGTAAAAGGTTCAGGTGGTTTTAAAGGTAGTGGTAAAATGAGAGGTCAAGGAAGTCCATTTAGTTTTAAGAAAAAAAACTTAGCAGAGGGTGTAATTAAAAAATGGATATTAAATAAGCCATTAAAATTAAGAGGTGCTGATGGTAAGTTTGTAGAAAAGAATAAACAAAATATAAAAAGTGCTGCTTTTCTTATAGGTAGAGCAATAGCACAAAGAGGTTTAACAAGAACACTATTTTTTACTAAACCTTATGAAACACAAATAGCAAATTATATAGATAAAATATCACAAGCAGTAGATGATGATTTTGAAAAAGAATTAAAAAAAGTATTTAAAGATTAGATTATGGCAATAGGAAGTATATCATTTGTACAAGAACCTGTAGGAACAGCAGACCAAGTACCTGTAATAACAAATTGGAATCCAATAGTACCTTATGTTGTTTTACAAAGTAGCATAAGTGGTTTGTTTTATTTTAAGTTAATCTTAGAGGTAAGATTAGATTCATCTACAGGATTATTATTAGGTAAAATAAAACAAAGAAGAAATGGTTTGGCTAGTGATATTACATCAAATAAAGCTAGAGCAATTTTTGATTTAAGAGATATGGTAAATTCACAACTAGAAGATACTAATGCAGACCAAAATGACACTACTAAATCAATACACACATTACCTAATGTAGTAACAGGAACATCATTTCCTTTTAGTTTAAACTATAATCAAGTAAAAACTGTCTATGTAAAATGCTATCAAGAGTACTCTGAAGCAGCAACAGATGGGCCACAAGAATATACATCACCATCTGATAATGATACTAGAAGATATATTGCTGCATCATTACCCTTAGAAAATGCAAGAGGAACAGTAGACTTTCAAACTTTTGCATTTAGCAAGTTTAAATTAGATGATGATGAAGCAAGGTTTTTAAGTGATGTTCAAGAAAGTTATAATGGAGCTTATTCTTTGAAAGACAAAAGAATAAACTATGTTCAAGGTACTGATTACCATACACTAGGATTTTTAAATGGATATAAAGAAGCTTCTGTAGGCGTATTAGTAGATGAGTTTGATAGTAAGCTAAGATACTTGCATATAGAATACTACAATGCAGCAGGTGTAGATATAACACCTAGTGCTGATAAGGAAGGGATATTATCTAATGCCGCAGCGTATGGTGGTTGTAAACCCGCAGAATCAGATGCTCAAATAAATCTTGATACAGAAAGACTATTATATGTAGGTTGCGGACCAGCTAATTTAGAAGCACAAACTTATGATACTGATTCTAAACCTAGCAATAGTGCAGCTTGGGCATATTATAAAGTATATGGAAAAGATAAAGATGGCAATAAGGTTACAGACTCTTATTATTTTATAAAACAAGATGCAAGTTGTAAAGGTTATAAGGTTAGAAGATTAGCTTGGAGAAACAGCGTAGGTTGTTTTGATTACTTTAATTTTAAAATGAAATCAACACAAACATTAGATGTGAGTAGAGACGAATATCAAACAATGTTAGGAAATTTTAATGATGAAATGTATTCGTATGACAACTTTCAAAGAGGTAAAAGGGTAAGAAGAACATCAGCAGTTTTAAAAGAAACTATTAATACAGATTGGATTTATGAAGAAGATGCACAATTATTAGAAGGATTAATAATGTCTACAAATGTTCAAATAGTAGAAAATGCAGATACCACATATACTGTACCTGTAATGATTACAGACAAAAGCATAGAAAGAAAAACAAGTGCTAATGATGGTGTAAAAATTCAATATACTTTTAAAATAGAATATGCTAATCCATATAATACCAATAGCTAATGAAGGTAAGACTACAGGCACAAAGAGATTCATACTTAGCTACAGGTATTTATGCAGCTAGTAATCATTCCACTACTTATAGTGAGGTAACAGTAACAACAAGCGGTGTTGACCTTACAACAGCCCTTGCGGTTGGAAATAGATTATATAGAGGTGATGGTGAAGAATATGGTAAAATTACCTCAATAGATAGTGCAACACAATTTAAATTTTTTATGTTGTACTATATTCCAATTGTATCAGGAGACCAATTTTATGTACCTGCTTTAGACACTTATGAACTAGACCTACAAAAAGAACCAAACATTAGTATTAATTACCAATTTGATGATGTTAAAGATCCTAGTAAAACAAAAGGTAGTTTTAGTCAAACTTTTAAATTGCCATTTACCCCTAAAAACAATAAATTCTTTCAAGATTGGTATAATGTAAATTTAGACACATTAGTTTTTAGCACAAAAGAAGAATATGATGCAAGTATTTATATTGGTACTGTTTCACAATTTAATGGTGTTTTACAATTAAGGTCTGTATATCAAAAAGCACAGTATTATGTAGTAACTATTTTTTCTAAAACATCTAGTCTATTTTCGCTTATTGGTGATGAGTCTTTAAGAAACGCTTTTTTAAGCGAAGATGGTACAACGTGGAATCAATCATTAAACCACTTTTTTACTGCTACTCAAATGAAGAATAGTTGGGAAGGTTCTAGTAGTGCATTTGTAAATTCAAATAGCGTGTCATTAAAAGACCCTGACCACAATATACAAAAGGTAATGTACCCAATCTCTGTAACTCAAGCAGATTTTTATTTTAATGATTATAATGAAAACTATTTAAATAGAGACCAAGCAAAAATAGATTCTACTCCTAGTAATAGTTACATCACTGATATAGTACAATTTAGACCTGCTATACAAGTAAAAGAAATGATAAAAATAATTCTAGGTAAAATAGGATTATCATATACATCAACTTTTATTGATAGTGAGTATTTTAGTAAAATCTTTATGACAACAGGCGGTCATTTAGAAGATTCACCTGTACCTATTATAGAGGACACAGTTGTTGAATCAACACCAGGTGTATGTATTGTGGGTTACGGAAAAAATTCAAGTTGGGGAATAATGGGTACAGAAAGTAATCCAATGACTGAAGAAGAAGAATTGCAATATGATGACCCTGCTGAAAATTACTCTATATATTACCCACTAAATCCTGACACTACTATTTCTGATGATGATGATTGTTACAACGAAACATATAATTATTTTACGAAAAAACACCTAACACAAAATATACTTACAATTAAGCATAGAATAAGTCATAGAAGAATTAAGCAAAAAATGGCAGATGGTACTGATTCTAATAATCCTTGTGGTTGGACTTTTACAATAAGACTATATAAAGTAGATGCAGATGGTCAGTTGTCTACTAGCTTTTTGTTTGGCAATAATATATTGGTTGCAGATGTATATTCTACTATAATGGGTGATTTTAGTAACTGCGGTAACAATTTTCAATACGAAGATTATGTACATAATATAGATATATCTGATGTAGATATAAATACAAGATTTAGAATAGTAACTGAAGTAAGTGAGTTTTTTATTGACATTGATACAACTCCAAATCCTGATAGAGCAGGAATGGCTTTAGGTCTTGATTGTGCAGCGGATTGTGATGATTGTATTCAGGGTTCTTCTTGTGCTCTTAGCACTGAAATAACAATGAATTGGAATGGTTATAACCTAGAAGAATATGGTGCGGTAAGAAATATCCCTGCTTGTATAGACCCTGAATTAAAACAAAAAGATTTTTTCAAAGACCTTATTCAAAGATTTAATTTAATAGTTACTGCAAACCCTAATAATCCTTCTAATATAGTTATTGAAACTTATGACACTTATTTAGGTAGTGGCACAACAAGGTATTGGACAGACAAGTTGGACTTATCAAAAGAGGTAATAGTTAAAGATACTAGCTCGTTACAAAAAGAAAGAATATATTTCACTGACAAAGAAGATGAGGATTTATATAATAAAGAAATAAAAGAAAGACACCCTGATTATAATGTTTATGGTTATAAAGAAATAACAGAAACAAATAATAAATGGGCTAAAGGTGAATTAAAAAACAACCCAATGTTTTCTCCTTATATTAATGGGTGGACATTAAAAGGTTCGAGTTCACAAGATTCATTTCAAACTGAAGACCTTTCAGGTACAGATTTGCATAATATGGCTGTACATTATGAAATTAGCTATGAAGTTGATGAAGATGAAAATGAAATTAACTTAAAAAATGTAAAAACTAATCCTAAATTATTTTGGTATAATGGAACGCCTACAGACATTAGAAACAACACAGGAGAAGCAAGGACTATATATATGCACTCTAGGGAGCCATCAATTACAGCACATAGTTTTACCAAGTACCCATTGTGTAGTCCTTATGAATTAACGCCTAATGCCACAACTGATGAGAGTGAACTTAAAGCCACAACAAAATCATTATATTGGGCTTCTTGGGCGACACCTTTTGTTCCAGAATGTAAAGTTTTTAAGTGGACTGAATCAACACCTGAAAATTCAGCTTACACATTATATGGTTATTATTGGCAAAATTACCTAGTTAGTCTACATCACCCTGAATCTAGGTTAATGGAAGCCTATATTAATCTTAATGCAGTAGATATATTTAATTTTGAATTTAATGATGAAATTTTTATCAAAGATTCTTATTGGCGAATTTTAAAAATACATAATTACCAAGTTGGTGTTAAAACATCAACAAAAGTTACATTAATAAAAGTTGTAGATACTTTGATTGGTACAGATTGTGGATTTGTAAATGTGGGAATAGCAAATGATACTTGGATAAAATGGTGCCCTTTTGAAGACCAAGATTGTTCTGTGCCGATATTATGGGTTCCGCCAAATTGTTGTAGTAGTATGGGTGGCTCACCTGACACATCATATATTAATACAGCACTAGCATTAGGATATACTAATGGTGAATTACCTTGTTTTGCTTATCAAGGAAGTCTTCCCATATCTAAAAGTATATTAAGTAGTCGTACAAGTATTAGGAATTTAAATAGAATTAGAACAATGGGTAATAAAGCATTATTATCTAATGTTAATAATTTTAGTATTGGTTCAGGAAAAACAAAAGGCAGTTTACCAATAATACCTCTTATGAAAGATGATTTGTCTATTAAATATAAATCACAAGTATCTAGCGAGGACGTTGTGCAGTTACAAGGTGAAAGCCATAGGATTGTTTTAACAGGTCAAACAGTAGGGTCAACAACATCTTATGCTTACCCTGAGGGTAATAGTGAGAACCCTAGTATAAGTTTGCCTAATAATAGTAACGTAATGATTAGGGTTAATTGTATTAATACTGTTACAGGTGGCACAAGTGCAACTTACCCTGTGGGTCACACAGAATCAATGTCTTATTATACAGCTTTTAAAACATTAAATAATGTAGGAACACAAATAGGAACAGCAGGGGGTGTTCAAGAGTTTGCAATAGGAGATAGTGCTGTAAGAACCTCATTAGGCATTACATTAGATACAACAGTAAACCAACGAAATAGAGTTTTATTTGGATTAATAGGTGGTCAGCCTAATACACAAATGGTATGGGTATTAACAGTAGATTTTCATATACAAATAATACCTAGTTTGGGTACACCATTAGATACTAATTTTGCACTATATCAAGATTCAAGTAACATACAACTACAAAATAGACAAAGTTTATTATGGAATTAAAAAAATATATTGAAAATACAGTAAAAATTATAACACCTTCTATTGACCATATTCAATTAGTAGAATATAAAAATGAAGAATTAGACTTTGTTTATGGTATGGAACAGTATCACACAAGTTTTAGAAGAATGTTTAAACAAATAATTAGATTAATATGCCGTTAAAAAAGACAGTAACATTTGAAGCTGATACTGGAAAAGTACAATCAGCGATTAAAAAGATAGCTGATGCAGAAAAAAAAGCAGCAGCCGCAAGGAAAAAACAATTAGCAGACCAAAAGAAAGAACAAGAAGACTTGGTGGATAGCATGGGACTGTTTGGTATGAGTGTTGGGGGTTTAAAGAAGAATTTTCAAACACTTAAAGTAGCATCTAGTATGACTTTTAAATCTATGAAAGCGGGTTTAATAGCAACAGGAATTGGTGCTTTTGTTGTGGCAATAGGTTCTTTAACCGCTTATTTTACACAAACAAAAAGAGGTGCTGAAATACTAGAAACAGCATTAGCAGGTATGGGTGCTGTTGTTAGTGTTATTATTGATAGATTTTCAGCATTAGGTGAACTTATAATTAATGGGGTTAAATTATGGCTGTCACCTATTAAGGCTGTAGGTAAGGCTTTAAAAGGAGATTTTAAAGGTGCTTTAGACACGGTAAAAGGTTCATTTAATGACGTCAAAGAATCAGGCGAGAAAGCATTTAAAGGAATAGGTACTGAAATAAAAAATGAGATTAAAATAATGACTGAACTTTCTAAAGCAACAATAGCTTTAAGAGATAGTCAAAGAGAATTGAATGTTGAAACAGCTAAACAAAGAGCAGAAGTAGAAGCATTAAAATTAATAGCTGAAGATAGAACTAAGGGTGAAGAAGAAAGACTTGCAGCAGCAGAAGAAGCGTTTAGAATAGAACAAGAATTAGTAGACCAAAGAGTTGCAAATGCAGCAGAAGCGGTAAGGATTCAACAAGAAGAAATGGCAGCTAGTGAAAACACTGCGGAAGATCTTGATAGGTTAGCAGAATTAGAAATTAATCTATTTAACATACAACAAGAATCAGGCACAAAACAAATAGAACTTAATAACAAGATAAATGCTATTAAGCAAGAAACTATTAATAAAATAAAACAAGAAGAACAAGCAGAGAAAGATAAGATTAAAGCCGTAGAAGCAGCAGAGTTAAAAGCAAAACAAGATAAGGCAAAAAGTGATGCTACTTTTCAATCAGAAATTGTAAATAGAAATAGAAGTGCTGAACAAAAAGAAATAGATGATTTAAAAGCAAGTTACCAGCGGAAACAAGAATTATTAGAAGAAAGAAAAGATGAACTAGTTGATTTCTTCTCATTACAAGATGAATTGAATATAGAATTAGCTCAAGGAATTACAGCAATAGAAAATAGGTTTAAAGAAAAACGAAAAGAAGAAGCAGATGCAAGAGCTGAAGAAGTAGAACAAGAAATTGAAAGACAAACTCAAAGCATAACTAGAGACCAAGAAAATTTAGAATTTTTAGACTTATATTTTGCTGATGCAGCGCAAATAAGAGCAACTTACACACAAGACCAAATTAATGAAATAGTTGAGCCTGAAAGAATAAGGCGAGAAGAAATTGCAAAAACAGCAGCCTTTGAAGATGCAAAAAGACAAGCAGGTTTAAGTGCAGCTAAAGGTGTAACAGATGCCTTAGGTGGTTTAGCAAAAGAAGGTACAAAAGGTGCTAAGGCATTAGCTCTAACAGGCATATTAATAGATACTGCAAAAGGTGTTTCAGGAGCAATTGCTGCAGGTGCAGGTATACCATTTCCAGGCAACTTAGTTGCTATAGTTACAGGGGTTACTAGTGTATTAGCAGGAATAGCAAATGCAAAGGCTACTTTAAGCAAAGTGCCTGGCGGTGGTGGTGGTGGTGGTACACCTAGTGTAAGCGTTGCATCAGGTGGTAGTAGCATAGGAACAGGTGACTTTAATGCTCCTAATGTAGAAAATATAGGAACAACAGAATTAGGTGAAGACACGCCTGTTGCACCTGTTCAAGCATATGTAGTTGAAAATGACATTTCCGAGTCACAAGCATTACAAGAAGAATTAGAAACACAAGCAACATTGTAAACAAAATTAAGAACTTTATATTTATAGATGTTATGGGAAAAAAGAAAAAACTTATAGAATTAATCATAGATGAAACAGCAGATATGTTTGGCGTTGATGCGATCAGCCTTGTAAAATTTCCAGCGGTGGAAGAAAATTTCGTTTTTTTTAATAATGATTTTTTATCACTAGCAAAAGTAGATGAGGAAAAGAAACAATTAATTGGGGCAATTTTAATTCCCGATAAGAAAATCCCCCGTCTCAATAAGGAAACTAACGAGGAGTACGATGTATTCTTTACTAAAGAAACTATTAGACAAGCACAGAAGCTATTTATGAATAGTCTAAATAACAATAACCACACCTTTGAACACAAAGAGCCAATACAGGGATTGACTGTTGTAGAGTCGTGGATTAAGGAAGATAACAAATATGACAAATCCAATATGTATGGATTCAAGAATCTGCCAATCGGCACTTGGTTTGTACAGGTATCAGCAGAAAACAATCCTGATGTGTGGAAGGCTGTCAAGGAAAAATCTGTACGAGGTTTCAGTATAGAGGGATATTTTACAGACAAGCTAATTGAAGCATCTAAGCAAGTAGATATATTAGATGAAGTATGTGAAGAATGTCCTGATGAAGTAATGATGGGTAAAATCAAAAATCTAATCTTAGATAATGAATTAAATCCTGTAGGTGCTTTAGATGGTGAGCCATTATTTAGAACTAAAGAGGAAGCTGAAATCTATGCAGAAATGTTTAAGGGCTGTTCAGGTTCACACCCTCATACTGTTGATGGGGTTAAGTTATATATGCCTTGTGCAGACCATGCTAGTGCTACTATGCGTGAAGAACATAGTGAAACAGGAAAAAAGAAAAGAAAGAAAAAATACAAGATTTTAGAACACGTGGCTTTTGCTAAAAGAAAAGCTATGTTAAAGTATTCTTGGGACGATTGTATGCGTGACCAAATGAAAGAATACGGCAATAAAGAAACGGCTGCTAAAGTCTGTGCAGCTATAAAAAATAGAACAGTAAAACGATAAAGAAGTAAACAGTTTTAACCCTTTTATATTTATTAATGTTATGGGAACTCTAGAAAAAATTTTAAATATCTTAAAAATGAAAAATGAACCAAAATCTTATAGCGTAAAATTCTACGCTGAAATGAAATTAGATGATGGTCGTATTATTGCTACAGAAGATGAGCAATTTATGATTGGGTCTAAAGTGTTTGCTGTTGGTGATGATGGCGAAGCAGAAGCATTATCTGCAGGGTCGTACACAATGGAAAACGGAAATAAAATGACAATCGGTGATTCATCTGAAATCCTAGACTTAGGAGAAGAAAAAGAAGCTGAAGATGTTGAAGCATCTGAAGAAGAACTTTCTGAAGAAGTAGCTGAAGAATCTAAAGAAGAAGAATTTGATGAGCACGATGAGGCTGACGTAGCTGATTGGGCAGGAATGGAAAAAAGAATTAAAAATTTAGAAGATGCAGTTGCTGACTTAAAAGCAGACAAAGTAGAAGCATCTGCTGAATTGTCTGAAGAAGTTTCCGAAGAAAAAACAGAAGAATCTGAAGAAGATAAGACAGAAATGTCTAATGAAGTTATAGGGGAACTTATGACACAGGTTGAAGAATTAAAAAGTAAAATCACAGAACTAAGTGGCGAACCTGCTACGGAAGGTATTTCATACAATCCTGAAGGAACAAACTTTAGTGCAACTGTTGACTTAAAAAAACTGTCATCAATGGAGAGGGCAGCATATTACATTAACAATAAATAATTTTAAAAATGGCAAATAATCAATATAATTTAAGTAAAGAGTATCAGTTTGATATAACCGTAACTGATAACACCTATGCAGGTAAATTAGCTTTGCCTTATGTGACTGCTGCAGTTAAAAGTCCTGACACAGTTGCAAAAGGATATGTAAGACAAATTGACGGTTTAAATAGAAAAGCAGTAATTTCAAATTTAGGAATTAATGACCCTATCGTTTCTGCTGCTTGTTCTTTCTCTAGTGGAAATGACACATCATTAACTGAGCAAGTTTTAACATTAACTGACCTTAAAGTAAATGAAGAAATCTGTCGTGGAACAGTATTTCCAACATGGATTGGCGAGAATATGGACAGAAACGGAAACTTGCCTGGCACATTTGAGGACTTTTTATTAGCTTCAGTTGCAGGTAAAGCAGGTGCTCAATTAGAAAATGGATTATGGGTTGCAGATGCAGGAAGTATATTTGGAGCAGGTTTCTTGTCAAATGATGGTGTATTTGACCAATCAGGATTAAATGCTTCAGCTTGTGCTGACTTTACACAATCAACATTAAACTCTGGTGCAGCAACTACAAATGCAAATATAGATGATGCATTAGCAACTGTTTTTGATGCTGTTGTTGGTTCACACCCTGGTTTAATTGACAAAGATGGTTTTGGATTCTATATGAATAACAAAATGTACGGATTTTACGGACAGTTTTTAACTGCTGCAGGTTCAGGACAAGGTATTAATATGAGAGGTTCAGACCAAGGCATTGATGGTTTAACATATTTAGGATATCCAATTTATCGTTGTTCTGGTATGCCAGATGACGCTATCGTTGCAACATATAAAGAAAATATGGTATTCGGAACTAACCTAGCTACAGATTGGACTGAAGCGAGAGTTATACCTACATATCAGTATGACGGTAGCGACAATGTAAGAATTGTTATGAACTTTGCTATTGGTGTTCAGACAGGAGTAAAAACTGACGGTGTAGTTGGTTGCATATTCTAAAAAACCTTAAATGGGGAGTTGAAATATACTCCCCTTTTATTAACCTTTAAATAATAAAATAATATGGCTTGTGATATTACAAGAGGACGTTTAATTGACTGTAAAGACAGTATTGGTGGACTGAAAGCTATCTATATTGCAAAATCATACAGTAATAATGTTTCTGCTGTTGCTACTATTAACACTACAGAAATGACTATTGCTGGTTTTGCTAATTGGTCTTGCTGTGGTGGTACAGTAGAGGTTTTTAAGTATGACTTAGTTCAAAATTTATCTAGCTTAACTGTTACTATAAACTCAGACAATGCTAATGGAACAACATTTTTTACTCAAGCATTATCTGTAACACTACAAAAGATTGACCATGACATGACTAATGAATTAAGATTAATGGCTTATTCAAGAAGTCAAATCTTTGTTCAAGATGCAAATGACAATGTATACTTATTAGGTATAGATGGTGGTTGTTATGTGACAGGAGGGACAGTAGTTACAGGAACTGCAAAAGGTGATATGAATGGTTACACTATTGAGTGGGGAGCAGAAGAAAAGAATGCTTTAATTCAGTTACCTGCTAGTGCAGGTGCTGCTACAGCTAAATATCCATTTGATGGTTTAGATGATGAGAATAACTTAACTATTACTGTAGGAACTTAATCGTTACTCTATAAACAAAGAAAAAGGGGGTTTTATTACCCCTTTTTTTGTACACTAAAAAACAATAACTTAACTTTTATATTTATAGTAAACTACTATGGCTTGGAAACTAAAAAAAGAGTGGGAAGGTAAGAGTATTGATTCTATCAATTTACCTTTAGATGATTTAACACAACCACAGATTGCAAAACTTAGAGAAGATGTTAGAAACAATCTATTTATAGAAGATAAACCTAAAAAGAAAAAGAAAGATGGCTTGGGAGCTTAAAGAGGAGGGTATATTAGTTCCTCCATTAGTAGAGGAAGCAAAGGAAGCGTTAAGAAAGCAATATCCTGAAATTTTTAATGAATTATATAAAGAAATATGATACAATTACTTAGAGATTTAGATAATTTAATTACAAATCCATTGTATTTAAATTTAAAAAATTATGTGTCATCTGACTTTAATACAAGTAATGGTTTTTTAATAAATTTAAAAAGTCAGCTTACAAATAGGGATTATACTTTTATTCCAACTGCTATTATAAGTGATGCGTATTATAATGATAGATTTGTTGCATTATTTATTTTTGTTTCTCCAACAACAGAAAACAGACTTAGTGGAATAATAAAAATACCAACACCTGACAGACCGCTTGGCTTTTATGACATATTTATATATCAAAATAGTTCATCATCTAATGTTGACCCGTCAGGTCTACGTTTGCTATATAATGGTATTGCTAATATAAGAGGTGCTGCCAATTCACAATCAGTAACATATACAGAATATACAGCTAATCCTAGCACATTTAATACGGAAAATGTTTACTTAACAATAGACTAATATGAATTTAGATTTAATAAAATTATCACATTACAACATACCTCACTTAGTAGAAGATTCTAAAAATGATTGGGTTTCTTTTGGTGAGGATAACCTTTATCCAAATTACTTGCTTGAACTATTCTTAGGAAGTGCCATTAATGGTGCTTTGGTAAAGTCAATAGGAGCTATGATTTATGGTGAAGGTTTAGCAGCAACAAATGTTGATGAATCTACAGACACTAAAGAATCATATTTAAGATTAACAGAACTTTTACATAATTCTGATGATGATGTATTAAAAGACCTAGCATTAGATTTAAAATTATTTGGTGGGTGTTATGTAAATTGTATATGGAGTCGCGACCGTAGTCGCATCGCTAAAGTCCTTCATATCCCTGCACAATACATAAGGAGTGGTAAAATGATTGATGGTGAAATACAGCATTATTACTATTCTGCTGATTGGTCTAAAGCTAAAAAGGGAGAATACAAACCTAGACCTTATGCAGCTTTCAATACAGAAGATAGAACACAAGCTAGTCAAATCCTAATGATTAGAGATAAAAACCCTGCTTTGTTTTATGGCTTTGCTCCTGATTACGTTGCAGCTACTGATTGGATTCAAATGGAATTAGAAATTGCACAATTTCATTTAGCTAACATTACATCAGGCATGACACCTAGTATGCACGTTGGATTCTCTAACGGTGTGCCGACAGAAGAAGAAAGAAGAACAATAGAAAGACAATTAAATCAAAAATTTGCAGGAACAGGAAACGCAGGTAAAATCTTAATCACATTTAATGATGGTAAAGAAACTACACCAACTATAGAACCTATCCAAATGAATGATGCACAAAATGCTTGGGTAGAAATGTCTAAGCAATCTGTAAATCAAATTCTAGCAGGTCACAGAGTTACATCACCTATATTATTTGGTATTCGTTCAGAGGGTGGTGGATTAGGAAATAATGCTGATGAATTACGTGATGCCTACAGTTTATTTAATAACACGGTTGTCATTCCGTTCCAAAATACGCTTTTAAAGGGTTTAGAGAAGATTTTTAGAGTTAATGACATAAACCTTGATTTGTACTTTAAATCGCTTAAACCTGCTGATTTCATTGATTTAGAAGTTACAAAGACTCAGAGTGAAGAAGACCAAGAGAAAGAAGGTGTTACAAACGAAGATATAGATACTGATGATTTAAAGCAAGAATTTAAAGACTTACAAGACATAGATACTAAACCAACACAAGGAATGGTAGAAGAAGCAAAAAAGGGTTTAGAATGGCGTAGAGAACATGGACGTGGCGGAACTCAGGTTGCGGTTGCTCGTGCCACGAACATCAAGAATGGTGACAATCTATCTTTTGACACGATTAAAAGAATGAACAGTTTTTTTGCTAGACATGAAGTAGATAAAAAAGCAGAAGGATTTGAGATAGGTGAAGATGGTTTTCCTAGTGCAGGTCGTATAGCTTGGGCATTATGGGGTGGTGATGCAGGACAAAGTTGGGCAAAAAAAAAAGTTAAAGAAATAGAGAATGTCAGAGATGATTTGTCAGATGACCAATTTGATGAATTATTAGATAATTTAAAAGGAGAAAAGATTGATGAAGAAAAGTGGGAAATTGTAGATGAGCAAGATTATGTAGAGGATTATGAGGAATGGGCAGAAAAATTAATTAAAGAGCATAAGAAAGATAATTTTGCTGATGAAATAGTGAGTAAAGAAGATAAAAAAAGTTATTTAGATAAATCATTTTATAGGGTGAGGTTTAAATACATAAAGAAAAGTAGAAAGCCAAGCAAATCTACTAGAACATTTTGCAAGAATATGATGCAGTTATCAAGAGCAGGATTTGTATATAGAATAGAAGATATAGATAAAGCAAGTAGAGAGGGCGTTAATAGACAATTAGGACATAAAGGTAGACCTTATGATTTATTTCGCTTTAAAGGGGGAGTCTACTGCCGCCACGCCTGGAAGGTGATTTTATATAGATTAAAAGAGGGAACAGAATTGAAAGATGCAGAAAGCATGGATGACTACAAAAAAACAGACAGTATACCTAAGACGTATACACCAAAACCAAGAGGAATAAAAGATGCAGTAATAGCACCTGAGAATATGCCAAATCAAGGACATTATCCAGGCGTAAAATAAAATAAAAATATGGCGATACAACACACATTATACATATCAGCAACAAGATTAAAAAAAGATTCAGCTATTGGGGGGTCAGTTGAAGATGACTTAATTATGCCTTATATCTTACTCGCACAAGATATGAACATACTACCAATTCTAGGCACTGATTTAGATGCTAAATTAAAATCAGATATACAGGGTTCTAGCTTAACAGGTGCTTATAAGACTTTAGTAGAAGATTATATACAACCTGCATTGGTTCAGTTTAGTTTCGTTTCACTCGTTCCGTATCTTCGCCTACGTTTTAGCAATAATTCCGTAGTAATTATGGGTGCAACAGAACAGTCATCTAGTGCTACTTATGAGGACTTAGAACCTGTAATGAATACGGCCGAAAATGCAGCCGAATTTTACCGCCAAAGGTGTATAGATTTCTTGAGAAATAATGAGAGTTCATTTCCTGAATACTCTACTAATAGTGGTGCTGATTTAGACCCTACTGTAAACAATTATTTTGCAGGAATAAATCTTCAGCCTACAGCACCTAGAAGCAATAGAATGAAAAGTTTTTTACAAGGAGCAGATATTACGATATATGGATGCTAAAATACATAGAAAATATCCAAGCAGTTTGGAGAACTTTAAGAAGTTAAAAAATTATATTAAAAAATTAACTAAAACTAATAACAATGGCAGGACAAAGGTTAACCGATAAAACAGCATTAACAACTACACCAGGAACAGGTGATTTATTAATGATAGTCGATGTAAACGACACAACAGGTTCAGCAGATGGAACTAGTAAAAAGATTGACAATAAGTTTTTTCTACAAACAGACAAAATATCGGTTACTAATGCTGAATTTTTAGATTTAAATTCAACGGCTCGTACTCTAGTAAGCGCTCCAGGGGCAGGATTGGCGATTATCCCTATTAATGCTTATATAAATATGAGCCCAGGTGCTTCAGCTAATACAGCTACCACAGGACTGACTATTGGACACAAAGCATTAGACACAAATTATTATTGGACTAAGGCTAGGTTTTGGCCGAATGGTACTTATGATGGTAAGTCGGCTCTTTTTCCACAAGATGCTAGTAGTAAAGGGGCGTATCAGGCTGGTAGTATTGAAGATTTAGGACTGTATTTATATGCAGCATCAGGAGCGCCCACAGGTGGTTCAACAAACACAATGGATGTGTATATTACATATAGAATAATAGACTTATCATAATGAAATACTTACTACTACTATTACCGTTTTTGTCTTTTGGGCAAATAGACTTTTTCAAGTATTCTACTATTTATACATCTATGAATATGAATACAAGTATGGTTGAAAATCAAGACTATATTTCTATAGACAAAGGCTATGAAGATGTTACACAAGTTAATCCTTATGATTTTAACCTGACTGTAGGAATCAGAAAAGTGGCTCGTTTTGGTTATGAACAAAAGATTAAAAGTTGGTATTATGGAACAGAAGACAATGTTGCAGAAAATGTTACTATTTCCAATGCTGTTGGTTTTGAGTATCTTATTAATTATTCATATATACGTAGTCGTGGTGACACACTTAATGAGCAGAATTATTGGCTACGATATTTAGGTAAAAGATTTGTAGTAAAAGCACAATACACAGATAGACAACGTGTTGATTTAAGATACAATTCATTAGATGCTAGATTAAGACTTACTAAAGGTGGTTTTGACTTTACTTTAGGCGGTGTTTTTAGACAGCATAATCCTTATGGCATAACACCAATAGATGATTTATGGACACCAGGAGAACAATCCTTTAGACAATTAGCAGAAGAATTTGGCTATTCAAATCAATTTGTTAATGGCAGATGGCATTGGTTTAAGAATGATGAATTACTTGCAACATCTAATGATGAATTTTATAAACACTATTTTGGTCAAGCAATAGCTGATTACAATGAACAAGAATTAGAAAAATTAGGTATGCAAAAAGAACTTAGTTTAGTTATTGGTTTAGCATACTATAAATACAATCCAAATTATTGGGTTCACATTTGGGCGAATCTAATGCCTTTTCACTATGGTTTGGACGAATACTCTTTTGAATATGAAGAAAGTGGCTTAAAACAGCTAGAAATAGACGCAGGGAGTGTTTTAGGCGTTAGAATTACAAAGCACTTAGGATTATTTGCAGAAGGAACATATTTAAAGTATTGGAATAAGCCTGTGTATGAGTGCAAGTTTGGGTTTAATTATTTAATCTTTTAATTATGAAAAAATTACTATTATTCTTTTTAATATGTGGATATGCTTTTAGTCAAACAAATTGTGAATTATGTGTGGAACAAAACGGCTTCTATTGTGGAGATGATGAGTCTAATTGGACTCAGTATAGCCCTCTTGGTTGCGTTCCTAATGGTCTTGGTGGCATATTTTATCTTAATGATAATTGGGAAGATTGTGTCGATGGTTCAGATGAAGCAAATGCCGTTCCAACAACATTAGAAGATTGCGGTTTATATAATGAGTCATGCGACACAGTATTTGTAGAAATACCTGTTATTGAAATAATAACACAAACAGATACTATTGTTGAAACAATAATTGAAACAGAATACATCACAGAATATTTAACAGACACTATTGTAGAGTTTCAAGAAATCATTATTACAGAATATGTTGATTGTGCAACAGGATTACCTTGTAATAGTGGTATGCAAGAAGTGATAAACAAATCAAAAAATACAGGATTGCTTTATGACCTTAATGGCAAGGTTATAAAAAGACCTGAAGGAATTTACATAGAAAATGGTTTAATAAAATATAAATTATAATGGATATATTTAAAGATAACAACGATTGGAACGAAAAGTCTATAATAGGTTTTATAGCTTTTTTAATTATGTGTTTAATAATGATTGCTGATTTACTCACAGGGTGGATTGGAAAAGACCTCGTCATCAATTCAAATGTTTATGATTCGTTTGTATGGGTTGTTCTTGGTTGTTTTGGTATTAGTGGCGTAGAAAAGTTTTCAGGCAAAAAATGTGATAACTCTTGTAACAAATGAAAGAACTTTCAGAAGAATCTAAATTTCAGGTAAGCCTTAAAACATTAGGCGGAATAGCAATGCTTATATTTGCTTTTGTTGGTATGTGGTTTTCTTTACAGGCATCCATTGCTGAAGCTAAGGAATTACCTACGCTACCAATGAGTCCTCAAGAAATAACTTTAAAGGACGAGCTGATAAGAAAAACCATAATGAATTTAGAAACACAACAAAAAAATCAAAAAGAGCAACTAGATAAAATAGAAGACAAGATTGATAAAATAGATGAAAGATTGTATAATCTAAATAAATAATATGAGCAATTTACCATATATAATACTTGGGTTATTCTTTTTTTGTGTTGGCTCTTGTGTGGGTCAAGTAAAAGTAGTGCATTACAATAGTGATTGGAACTCAGAAAATAATTATAGTATTTCTGATTTAAAAGATTGTGAAAAAGAAGATGTTGTAATATGCCACAATCCTGAAGAACAAGAAAAGCACAATATATTAGCTGTGCCTACTTTAATTGTATTTGATAACAATGTAGAGGTTGCAAGGTATGAAGCAAATATAATGATGGAATTAGATATATCTATTGATGATTTACAAGATGCAATAGACAAGGTTTATTTAGCAAAATTTGAATGAGATTAACAAAGAATTTCACATTACAAGAATTTACAAGAAGTAATACAGCATTACGACTTGGATTAAGTAACAAACCTACAAAAGAGGGCATTATAAAATTAAGGCTTCTAGCCACTTTTCTCCAAACCATTCGTGACCGATTAGGTGCTTTGAGAATTACAAGTGGCTATAGAAGTCCTGCATTATCACAAGCAATAGGTTCATCAGCAAACTCGCAACATTGTAGATATGAAGCAGTAGATTTACAATATGTTAATAGAGGCAGAATGGACAACCTTAGAATTTACCAAACTATTGTGGATTTAGACTTAGACTTTGACCAAATAATACTTGAGTTTGGTGACAGCACAGAATATAATGACCCTATGCGACCTGCTTGGATTCATCTTAGTTGGAAGGTTAGCGACAATAGAAGGCAGGTTTTAGTTGCTTACAAAAACGAAAACAACAAAACTAAATATAGACCTTTAATAGAATACAAATCATTATGAAGATATTAGGCAAAATACTAGGTGGAGATTTTATGAAATCTGTTAGTAACATTGTTGATAATGTTGTTACGACTGATGAAGAACGTATGCAATTAAAAGCTAATTTGAAAGAGATTGTAGCAAAAGCGGAAGCAAATGCACAAGAACAAATAACAAGACGTTGGGAAGCTGACGCAAAAGCAGGTTGGTTACCTGCAAATATCAGACCATTAACATTAGCATTTCTAATAGTATCAACGGTATTATTAGTGTTTATTGATAGTGGTACAATTAATTTTAATGTAGAGGAGCGGTGGGTTGCCCTGTTAGAAATATGTTTGATTACAACAATCGGAGCATATTTTGGTAGCAGAGGTTTAGAAAAAATAAAAAAGAAATAGATAATTTAAGACCATACCGACCTAGACTTACTGAGTCAGAATATGACTTAATAAAAGCTAGTCGCAAAAATAATGGTGAAGGATATAATAATGTTCTAGTTATTGGCGACCTTCACGAACCTTTTTCACTTGATAAATACTTAGAATTTTGTATATCTAAATATGATGAATTTGACTGCACAGAAGTTGTCTTTATTGGTGATGTCATAGATAATCACTATGCAAGTTATCACGAAACATCTGCTGATGGAATGGGCGGTGCTGATGAATTAGAGTATGCAATAAAAAGAATATCACGTTGGTATAAAGCATTTCCTAAAGCTACTGTAATTTTGGGCAACCATGATAGAATGGTAGCAAGGAAGGCTCAAACATCATCTATTCCTAGTAAATGGATTAAAAGCTATAAAGATGTTTTAGAAGTGCCTGGTTGGAACTTTGTTGAAAGATATGTTAAAGATGGTGTTCAATACATACATGGTGAGGGTGGTACTGCTAGAACAAAATGTAGAGCAGATATGATGAATACTGTTCAAGGTCATTTGCATACACAGGCTTATTGTGAGCATTATGTAGGTCAGAATTTTAGAGTCTTTGGTATGCAAGTTTCTTGCGGTATAAATTTTACGGAATATAGCTTTGCATATGCTAAGGCAGGAAAAAAACCCGCTATTGGGTGTGCGGTCGTTTTGAATAACGGAAAATTACCTATAAATTTGTTAATGGAATTATGAGCAAAGATAATAACATATATAGTGAGGAAATCAAACTCAATGCTTATTATACTTATGACAAAAACTTTAATAAAGTTTATGATACTAAAGGTATAAAAAGACGTATGAATGAGTTGATTAAAAACCTTAAATAGATGGGGGTATAAATATCTCTATTGACTATGCAATTAGTCGGTAACGAACTACTTGCGTGAATTTCCTATCTCCATTATCTTTGAACCATCTAGTTGGCACGTCAGTATAATCAGACACAATGTTATGTCCTTTCTTTCTTAGTGTAAAGATGGTTGCTGATAGTCTACTATTGCCTAAATCTCTAAAGGCATCTAGTGTTGTTATGCTTCCAAATTCATGTAAATAGTCTAATGTTCTTGTTAAGTGTGTTGATTTCATAGTATTGATATTCTTTCTAGGTTATTATATTCTTTTACTGTAAAATGGTCTCTATATTTAAAATAGGTTTCATCTTGTATTAACGTATCTATAAAGGCATCTAATTGCTCTGGAGTGCCTTTAAAACGAATAGCACCCCTTTGCCATTTTATGTCTACCATTTCTTTTAAAGACACAGGACTTGCAACTTTCGTGTTGTAATATCCTTCGCCTGTTATTATATATTCTTGTACCATTATAAAGTGTGTTTAGTTATTAATTCCTTAGTTGCCATTTGCTCTTGTAAAGCAATCATAGATTTGATGTTAGCTTTTTTGTCTTTAATAGTAGTTTGATAAAACCTAACTTGCTCTGTGTTGTCTGAGCCGTTTAATTGTTCTTTGTATAGTTCTATCATTTCTTTTTGTTCTTTAATATAGCTATCTATTAAAGTCATTGTAGTTGCTAATTGTTTAACATTACATTCTATATTTTTAAATACTGTTGTCATAATTTATAATTTTTAATTAATACTTGTTTTATTTATTTAAAAGTCTTACGACATCAAAACCAAAAGTAAACTTGTTTCTTAATAACTTAAGAAGGTCATCAACATTGTTGCAAGAGTCCATCATATCACCCCATGCTTTTTTGAATTTTTTTGATTCACTAATTTTTTGCACTATTCTTAATAAATCTTCTGAAGTATGTAAACAATCACGAAGAACAACACCTGCTTCATTCAAGTCCCTGTTTTTCTTAACGTCAGCAGTTGGATTTTCTTTTTCACTTATCAAGAACAAATCGTCACTATGCTCGAAAGTTTCTTCACAAAACCCCCAAACATCAATCTGCATAACACAGTTGTCATCTTCTCTTTTTGGTGAATTCCACATTACCCCAAAAGGAAGTCTGTTGAATTTTTTATCAAAAGAATCATGCAACTGGTTTTTTACATCTTTAACAAAAGACAGGGCATTTTCTTTCGCCCAAAGATTAATAGCTTCTTCATCTTCAGTCATCATTTTTCCACCAAAATTTTGAACAGTTGATTTGCAAACCTCTTTATGTTCAGCAAACTCTCCACTTACACACCATGAGTTCCATTTGATTTTAAATTCTTTTCCTACTTCAAGAACACGGATTTGTCTTCCGTCTTGCAAAGTAACCCATTTAAAATTGTCTTCAACTTCTATCATTCCGAATTTAATGTTTGCTTTAAATCCAGCAACAAGTTTTTCAAAAGCATTTTCTTTCATTTTAATTTGAATGAGTCCTTTCACTTGTTTGCAATCTGGCTCGTGTAGAAATCTTTTTGCAATACATGATTCAGCAAAAAACAAATCAGTTTCCCCCGCCAAAACATTTTCGTCAATGTTATGGTGTAGTACATTTAGCAAATCGATTGACTTAAGGGTTCTGTTGACTGCATTTAACACTCTTGAGGTGTTGTTTTCTAAATTTAATTTTAAAGTTTTCATAATTTCTAAATTTTTATTTTACTTGTTTATACAACCCCCTCAGCTAGTGAGGGACGCTCTGAGCTTAATGTCTATTTATAGTCGCTCAGACGACTTTGTTTTATTTATTTATTACATATTTATAATACTCGTTATCCTCTATATATTGGATTGCTTCTTTTTTAAATTGAAATTCTTTAATAAACCAGCCTGTTTGATTGCTGTAGATTTCATACTTATTTTCTCTATTTTTTGTTATAATTACTTTTTCCATAATTTCTATATTTTAATTTAATACTTGTTTTATTTATTTATTAATTATTTTTTCTATTTGATTGAGTTTATTTAATTCTCTATCAATACTGATTTTTAATCTAACAAAATGATGACTTTTTTTAAAATCAAATTTCCAATCAGGGTTAGTTTTTCTTCTGTGATTTTCTAATTCTTTTATTAATGTGTCTACTGTTTTCATAATTTCTATATTTTTAATAATACTTGTTTTAATTGTATGACACAAATATAAACATTTTTTTATATACAAAGCAAATTATAGTAAAAAAACTTTATAAGTTATTAACATTGTGATTGTTAATAAGTATTAAATAATGTTTTTGTTTTATTAAAAATAATTACTATTATTGCACTTTAACTATAAAAATAAATATATGAACTCACGAATGATGCGAAGGCAAGTGATTAAGATTGCTATGTCTATTAAGGAAATGAATAAGATGGATATTGCGAAAGCATTGAATTGGTCTTATCCTACAACATTAAAGAAAATAAATAACCCAAGCAAACTAAGTGTAGATGATGCTGAAAGGCTTTGTGAACTTATTGACTTGGACATTGTTAAATTTATAAGACCATTTTAATTATGAAAGAAACTAAACAGGAAATCTTAAATAGATTATTTGTAGAAAATAATTTAACTGATGAGGATTATTTTAAGCATAAATTTTATACTATTATCACAAGAAGTGGTATTGATAAAATACAAGCTATAAATGATATACAAATCAAATATGAATTAATTTTTAATTCACCTGATACTAAATGTATAATAATAAAAGCAACTGCTAGAATGGGTGATAAAGTAATTGAAACTTTTGGAGAAGCTGCTCCTAATAACAATCAAAATTCATATCCTGTTGCTATGGCAGAAAAAAGGGCTATGAGCAGGGCTTGTTTAAAATTGACAGGATTCTATGAGAATAATGTGTTTGGAGAATCTGAAGCAGATGTATTTAACAGAAATAATAATTAATAAATAAATAAAATGTATAAAATAAGAGGTAAAATACTAGACAAAAAAACAGAAGAAATAACAACTAAAAAAGGTGAAACTTTTGAAAAGATGTTATTTACAATACAAGAAACTGAAACAGGTTTTGACCATATACATCAATTTGAGATATTTGGCTCAGAGTCAATAGCAATACATCAAGATAAATTAAAGCTAGATGGATTTGCTACAATAGAGTTTTATATTAAAACAAATGAATGGAAGGGTAAGTTCTTTAATACTTTAAATGTAAAAAACATTAACTTAGAAGAACAAACTGTAAATGATAATGCTCCATTTTAATTAATCCTGATAGTGCCTGTGTTTTTACTTGTTTTATACTTTTTCTATATTTAGCACAGGCATTATCTTAAACTCTATACTATGAAAAAAACTTATTTCAACCACGACTCAGCTGCACGAAACGATTACAGAATTATAAAACTAAGAGCAACACTTGGCTATGAAGGCTATGGTGTTTTTTGGGCAGTATTAGAATTGCTATTCACAGAAGAAAATAAAATATGTACAAGTCAGTATGATATATTGGCTTATGGTTTACAATGCGACCCTATTATATTAAAACAAGTAATAGAAGACTTTGATTTATTTGTTATTGAAGATGGTTGTTTTTATTCTAGAAGATTAAATAATCACATAGAAGAAATAAATAATAAGAGTAGCATAGCAAAAGAAAATGCAAAAAAAAGATGGAATAATGCAACTGCAATGCAACCGCATAGCAACGGCAATGCTAGTAAAGTAAAGTATAGTAAAGTAGATAAAAGTAAATTAAATAAAAGAATAGAGGATTTTAAAAAATCCGTTAACGCTATAGGGGATATTAGTAAAGAAGATAAAAACGATTTCTTTTTATATTGGACTGAAATGAATAAGTCAGGAACTAAATTTAGAGCAGAACTAGAAAAAACATTTGATGTTAGTAGAAGATTAAAAAGATGGGCTAATAATGGCTTTAATAAACAGAAGAGCCGTTTTCCTGACCATTATGATAGTTTGCTTATGAAAAGACTAGACGTGTCAGCACAGAAAGAATATGAACAGCACCTAAAGAATCTTGGATATGTGACAGAATACAATCCAAATGCAGGTGCAAAATGGGTAAAGAGATGATTGAAATAATAAAGCATTTATTTGGATTTTGTGGTGAACCTCATTTAAACATATTTACATTAATTATGACTACACCAATTATTAGTTATTTAATTTTTAAATTTTACAAATGAAAGAATATCAATTACAAAAAGCAATAGTTACATATATTAAATTACAATATCCAAATGTATTGTATTGTGCTAGTGCAGGTGGTTTAAGGACATCAATGACACAGGCGGTAAAGATGAAAGCTAGTGGCTATATAAAAGGCTATCCTGATTTAGCAATACTAGAACCTATTGGCAATTTTCATTCTTTGTTTTTAGAAGTCAAAACAAAAAAAGGAAGACCAACAAAAGAACAGTTATGGTGGCGAGAAAAACTTAATGAAAGAAATTTTATTTCAGAAATCGTATATGGATATGATGAAGCAGTTGCAGTTATAGATAGATATTTAAAAGGACAAATAAGTGAAAGCTAAGAGAACATTTTTTAATAGCAGGAACGAAAGATTGTTTTGGGATTACACAGATACTAACAATAGGTTGTTCACAATTTTGTTTGATAGCGGTGCTGAACTATCTTTTATTTTACGAGATTTGAAAAAAAACGATAATATAGAAAATTATATTTATAATAAATTGCACAATCGTTTTAGCAATATAATTGAAATAGATATATCTAAAATAAGTAGTGAAGAATATAATTTAATGAAGCTGAAAAACATACCCTCAGTAATCAAAATATGTTAAATAAATACCTGATAGAGAATTATGACAAGTTGAAAGATATGGCTCATAATATCGCAGGTATAAAAGGTAAAGATGATTTATTTAGTTTTGTTATTGAGGAACTATATAAATGTGACCAAGACAGGATTAATGAGATTATAGAAAAAAAACAATTAACATTCTACATAGCTAGAGTAATGCTAAATCAATATCATTCAAAGACAAGCCGATTCTATTACACTTATAATAAATACTATGAGTACCACGTTACAGGAATTATAGAAGCAATATCTCCAGACAACACAGAAAAGAATACAGAAGACAAAGAATTAGTAGAACAAAAGTTAGAATGGATAGAGGAAAAGCTAAAAGATTTATATTGGTTTGATGCAGAACTATTTAGAATATATTATCGTGATTCACATAGTTTAAATTCTTTAAGTAAAGCAACAAGAATATCAAGAGCAACTATTTATAAGGCAATTAATAACGTAAAAAACTATTTAAAAAATGAAAGATAGAGAAGATTTAATATCTAATTTTATAGTAGCAACAGTAACAATAATAATGGTGTCATTATTTTTATTAGCAATACTATGAAAAAAAGCAGAATCATAAGAGCAATTAAAAAAGCTAATACAGAACTAATCAAGAAATATGACATGGTTTCTTTTAGTGATGAGAAAGGCAAGACTTATGTACTAGGAACTAAAGAAGGATTTGATTTAAAAATAAATGAAGCATCTTCTTACACGATACATAAATTACTTGATTTAATAGAAGATGACAAAGTAAAAGATAAATTATTAAATAAATTAAAAGATGGCAAAAAGTAAAGGTTTAGGCGATACAATTTCTAAAATAACAGAAGCTACAGGCATTAAAGCCGTTGTAGATAAGGTTAGTGAATTAACAGGAATTGATTGCAAATGTGAAGAACGTAGAGAAGCCTTAAACAAGCTATATCCTTATACTAGACAAATGACAGAAGATGAGATGAAGATATATGAAGAAGTTATGAATAGAACTAAGGGAACAATAACAGGAAGCGACCAAGCTATATTAGTTAAGATTTATAACAAAGTATTTAATGCAAATAAAAAACCTAGCAGTTGTGGTAGCTGTGTTAAGGGAACATTACAAAAATTAAAAACAGTATATGAAAACAGTTGTAAAAAAGAAGGATAGTCAGATATTTAGATTCTGTATTAGTTGTACAATGGTTAGTTTAATACAAAAAGGCAGATGTTTTTTTTGTGGGGGGGATTTTATATTGTCCCTCCCTTCTGATGATTTACACAAATTACCTAAGAGAGTTGAAAAAACACACTAAGCTATATATGGATTTCTTCGATTACGGAGAACAGGACTTTGTGATGTGTGAAATGTGTCAGCAAGATAGAGCAGTAGACATTCATCATTTAGATGCTAGAGGAATGGGTGGCTCAAAAAATAAAGACTATATTGAAAACCTAATGGGACTTTGTAGAGATTGCCATAATTCAGCCGAGAATGATTCTTCATTCAACATGTTCTGCAGAATAAAACATTTAGAGCTAGTCTGTCAGCAAATTTATCACCAAATAGAATATAAGAAACGATATGAGAATAGAAAAAATACTAATAAATAAATTAAAACCTGCAACATACAATCCTAGACAGATTACTAAGAAGCAGTATAATGATTTAAAAGAATCAATAGATAGATTTGGATTAGTTGACCCTATAATAGTAAACGAAAAAACAATGACTATTATCGGTGGTCATCAACGATATAAAATATGGAAGGAAAATGCAGAGCAAAGTAATGTTGATGATATTACAATACCTTGTGTAATGCTTAATCTAAATACAGAACAAGAAAGAGAATTAAACATTAGGCTAAACAAGTCGGGTGGTGAATGGGATATGGATATACTAGCTAACGAGTTCGACATACAAGAATTAAAAGATTGGGGTTTTAAAGATTTAGAGTTTGGTTTTAATATAGACAAAATAGAAGAAGAACAAGAAGAAATAGCTACTATAACTATTAAAGAAGATGATTTAGTTAAGGCACAGAAATTGCATGATGATTTAAAGAAAAAGGGTTATAATGTTAAAATAAAATAATGAACAAAAGTAGACACATTAAAAAAGAAACGCTATTAAAGGCGTTAGAAAAGAGTTTAGGGGTTGTAACAATAGCTTGTAAAAAAGCTGATATTCCTAGAAGCACATATTATAAATGGCTTAAAGATGATGAAGAATTTAGACAACAAGTTCAAGAGATTGAGAATGTTGCATTAGACTTTGCAGAAAGCCAATTACATCAACAGATTCAAGATAACTCAACAGCAGCTACTATATTCTTTTTAAAGACTAAAGGCAAGAGCAGAGGATATACTGAAAAGTCTGAATTGGATATTACAACTGATGGCAAATCTATAACCGATATAAATATAAAAGTAATTGACACAGGTAACGATTGATACCACAAATGTATTTCACAAGGCGTATAAGTCTAGCACACGAATTACTTGTCTTCAGGGGGGGACGAGAAGTTCAAAGACTTATTCGCTTTGTCAATTATTTATAGTCAAAGCATTAAAAGAAACAGGCAAGGTATTTACAATATGTAGGAAAACATTACCTGCACTTAAAGGCACAGCATATCGTGATATAATTAATTTACTAAAAGAGTTAGATTTATATAGAGAAGAAAATCATAATAAATCAGAACTATCTTATGTTTTAGGAAACAATAATTTATTAGAATTTATTTCAATTGACCAAAGCCAGAAAATCCGTGGTCGTAAGCGTGATTACTTATGGCTAAACGAAGCTAATGAGTTTAACTATGAAGATTACCAACAATTAATTCTTAGAACAACAGATAAAGTTTATTTAGACTATAACCCTTCAGACCCTTATAGTTGGATATATGATAAGGTAATTACAAGGGATGATTGCACATTTATTAAATCAACATATAAAGCTAATCCATTCTTAGATAAAGATACTATTGCAGAGATTGAAAGACTTAAAGACATAGACCCTGATTATTGGCGTGTATATGGAATGGGTGAAATAGGTTCTATACAAACAATGATATTCAGGAACTTTCAATTAGTAGACGAAGTACAAGGCAGATTAATTGGATATGGATTAGATTTCGGCTTTACTAATTCACCAACAGCATTAGTAGCAGTATATCAATCAGATGATAATTTATACATTAAGGAAATGCTATATGAAAAGAGATTGACAAATACTGACCTTGCTAATAAGATGAAAGAATTTAGAATAGATAGACAATCAGAAATAATAGGCGATTCAGCAGAACCTAAATCTATTGAAGAAATATATAGACAAGGCTTTAACATAAAACCTGCTAAGAAAGGTGCAGGAATACATTTAGGCATAGATATAATGCGAAGGTATAAGTTGCATATAACTAAAGACAGTTTAAATGCAATTAAAGAGTTTAGAGGTTATAAATGGGCAACAGACAAGAATGGTGATGTTCTTAATGTGCCTGTAAAAGTCAATGACCATTTAATTGATGCAACACGTTATCTATGTTTAAACAAATTAAGCATAAATCATAGCGGTAAATACTATATTTTATAAAAAATAAAAAAAATTTAACAGAGGTAAAATAAAAAAATATAAAAAAAGTTTAATATATATTTGGTTGGTATTAAATTTATTTTATATATTTGCTACATACAACAACAAATAGTTGTTCATTGAAATACTGAAATAAGGAAATTTGTATCCTAATATAATAATGTAATAAGGGATGAGAAAAACGAAAGGGGGTTGAGTGTAAAAGCAAGAGTACCTCAGTATACTGAGTCTGTAGTAGTGAGTTTTTAGCGAGTTAAAAGTGTTGTATAATGTCTGAGACAATATACATAGAACTCTCACGAATCAATACAAAATGTATCTCGTTGACAAGGGAAACCCAAATTTAAGAACCGAAAGCATTGAAAAATTATGTGAGTAGAGGGGGGTTTTAAAAGATTTTCAAAAACCTGTATGATAGCAGGGAGGCATAAGGAAGCTGGAAACAGTACCTATCATTACCCTGAGCCTGTGAATTATCCTAACTTATTTCAGCTTTCAACCAAATTAGAGTGTAGTATAAATTGCAAGTTATACTATGCTCTTTTTTTGGTTATATTCGATTAAAAAACAAATTATGAACTTTTATATTTATTAGTAATGAAAGAGGTTAAATTAACAATACCTGATAATTGGTCTGACATAACAATAGGCACTTATCAAAAATATGTAGAAATACAACAAGGCAAAGGAAGTGAGAAAAACAAGATTATAAAGAGTTTAGCTCTATTATGCAATACTAGTCCATTTGTAGTAAAGAAAATGGCTTACAAGGACTTATTAGAGATTATGGCTATAATTAAAAACATGATAGACACAGAGCCTAACAAAGAACAATTTAGAAAGGTATTTGAATTTAATGGTGAAGAATACGGATTCTGTCCTAATCTTAGTAACATTAGCACAGGAGAATATATTGATTTAGAAAGCTATTGTAAAGAGCCAATAGAAAACTTGCATACTATTATGTCAATACTTTATAGGAAAATTACTTTTAAAAGGAATGAAAGATATGCTATTGAGGATTATAACCCTGACGAATTTAAAGAGGAATTATTTAAAGATTGTCCAATGGATATAGCATTAAGTTGTCTAGGTTTTTTTTTGACTTTAGGGGAAGACTTAGCAAGGATTTCGCACAGCTATTTACAAGCACAGGAGAAGAAACTGCAAAGGGGGTAAGTATGCAGTCTAAATGGGGTTGGTACAATACCCTATATTCGCTTTCTAATAGCAATATATTAAACATTAATAAAATAACAAGATTACCAATCTTAGAGGTGCTAACATACTTGGCTTATTCTCAAGATTATAACAATAAACAAAGAAGCAACTATGATAACTTTTAGAAACGCTGTGGGATTTTTAGAAACAATAGCTGATAAGCATTATATGATAAATAGCTTTCATAGTGGCTTTATGGACGAAGTTGACATTAATAAGCTAGGTGCAACTGATTATGTTATATTATATGCAGAGCCTGGAACAGCAACAGTAGACAAGGGTGTAATGACTTATAATTTTACAATCTATGTTTTAGATATGATTAATGATGAAGTAGGTGATGCTCCTAATAATGAAAGGTTAGGCAGATTAGATACATTAAGCGAAAACCTACAAATCTTGCAAGATGTAATTAATGAGTTTCATAAAAGCCTTTATTCTACAAGTTGGGTTGATGATGAGGTTGTATTAGAATTACCAATATCTTGTGAGCCATTCACAGCACGTTTTGATAATCTTCTTTCGGGTTGGTCGGCATCTATAAGTATGCAAGTAAATAACAAGAACAATCTTTGCATTGTGCCAATAACAGCTAATAGTTAATGGAATTAAAAAACACTATACAAGCTATGCAGAAACTTGGTGGCAAAGTTGTCAAGGAAGGTAGAGGTATATTAAAAAAGAAAAAGAAAACAACAAGTCCAAATACATTATACAATGATTTTGATTATTTAGTAA
>VTLG01005906.1_pt1 | contig 32218 bp, 50 predicted proteins | sample 4694571 | NCBI WGS metagenome assembly VTLG01 (sample SAMN12604809, study PRJNA352737) | marine metagenome | biome: ENVO:00000447; feature: ENVO:00000209|ENVO:00000569|ENVO:01000036; material: ENVO:00002151; isolation source: viral sequences binned using virsorter ...
TCATGTTGTGTGTTTTGGGCACTAACATCCATCACTTTTTGATTGAAAGCGTCTTGTAATAACTTACCTTGCTCTGCATCAGTTAAATTACTAGCAAGAAGATCCTCAAGTGCAGAAAGCTCAGGATTATTTTTATCATAATATTTTTTCCTGTTAATAAAATTTTCTCTAAACGTAGAAAAATCTTGAAGCTCACTATTTGATAAATGCCTCATAATTCTATTTTTGCTAAGACCTTTTATTGCAGAATCAACTACAGAATTATATGTATTACGCAAACGAAATTTCATCTCAGCAGAATATAATGGAGAATTTTCTATGTGCATTACAGCAGATTCATAATCAGTTTTTCTTCTATAAAAATCAGGTAAATCTACTGCATTAGGAAGAGCATCACCTAATTGAGCTACATTAACCATAGATTTACTAGTAGTTTCTGATTGTAAAAAACCAGTTTCAACAACTTGTCTTTGACTAGCGATACTTTGTTTTGTTGCATTTACTATAGGAATAAGAGAATCACGAGCACCTTTACCATAGTTGTTAACAGCCGGATCATATACGTCTTTGATAAAAGTTGCCCTTGCTGTTTTATCTTTAATGGTACTTAGTTGTTTTGTTAATTGTTCTAATGTGTTTCCTTGTGCTATAAGAGCAGCCTTCTCATTAACCTCATTTTGTTGATCTATAGCAATACCAATTTTCCCAATAGTATTACCTAGATTCATCATGGTATTACCAGCTATCATCTGGGCCTGACCAAATCCAGTAGCAGTATTAATAGATATACCTTGAGGCATTGGCAATGCGTTTGGGTTCACACCTCCGGCTTCGGTACTTAATCCATAAGAACCTCTACCCATGATCCTATTGCTAGTAGCTCTACTCGTCTGTATTTTTGTTCCGTTTGCCATATTATATCCTTTATTCTACCGTCTTACTTGAATTCCCTCTCCAGGAGCTAATGGTACAGGTCTAGCCATACCAATACTACCAACACGAGTAGCACCACTCTCAATTATCTTTGCTGGTGTAGATGGTGTAGATGGTGTAGACTTAAATGCACCAGACTGCACCCCCATCATGGCAGCATTACCTAAACCAGACAATAAAGCCTGAGTACCCTGAGCTTTAGCTTGAGCAGCAGTAGCTTGACCCTGCATAGTATTTTGCATTGCAGCAACTTTATTTTTTTGTATATTAATTTGAGTGCCAAGACGTTGCATGTTCGCTTGACTCCTTAAATTCTGCAACCCAAGCCCTTGGTTAAACTTAGCTGCTTTTTCCTGATTCCTTACATCAACCTGCATCCTCTCACCCTGTAAATTAATTTCTGCAACCTCTCTAGCAAGCATGGATTCTTGCACCATCCTAGTTATTAATGGACTCCCCTCAGTTGTACTAACACCCATAGCAGCAAAGCCAGCTTGCGTTTTTGCTATCTCAGCCTGACCATAGTAATTAGCAAAACTAGCTGCATGTTGATTGTCACCATCAATAGCGTTTGCTAACTCACTTAATCTTTTTATTTCTAAATCACCGACAGCTATAGTTAAGTCTGACTGTCTATTAACATTAGCTTGATTTACTTCATTTTGAAAAGCTAATATTTTATTTTGTTGTTCAGTAATCTGATTATTAAACCTAGCAGCTTGCATAGCAGACTTAGCAGCAGCCTTGCCACCCTTCATACCAGAAACGCCACCTGCTATAGCTGTTCCAGCTTGCACTGCCATCATTGCGGTAGCTACAGCCATTATTCTTTACTCCACTTAGCAAACATAAATTGATCTGTACCGTCCATACCATACTTATGTAAACAACCCTCGCAACTCATACCTAAAAATTTCTTTGCAAAATTAAATACATCATCATTGCCTACTGATACTACAGCCTGTAATCTTGTAAGACCCATTGCCTTGATTTGTCCATTAATATATTGCCTAACCTGCTTACATATATAGAACATATTCTTTTTAAAGTCCTGAGAACCTATCATCCAACCCTCTCCAACACCTTTCCATAATGTAGAAATACCGCCTATAGCCACAGGTTTCTCATCAATCATAATAGTCTTTGGATTTGGAGTATCAGCTATAATCATATTATGCCATTCCATTACATCCATTCTTAATCTCGCAAGCTGCCTTCTCTCCAGACCCCTTAAATTATCAACGATCTGTTCAAGATGCTTAACATTATAGTCAACAACTTTCCTATCAGTCATTAATACTTAACTCCTGAGTCACAGACAATAAAGTAGCTTTAGATGGATTTAATTGCTGAATTGATGTTTCATTCTCAGACTTTGAATACCCTAAAGCTGTAATATCCATAAAATCACTAATCCTGGGAGGTGGCTCCTGTGATGGATTATATCCCAATCTGAAGGTTAATTCATTGTTGTTTATATTCAATGAATTTGTTTCATGAATCTGAACAATAGTTCTGCTGATTCCTAATACCCTTCCGATAGACTTTCCATCAGTTACCCCAAACTCAGGACGCAATAATGTGATTTTCGGTGTGTATCCTAATCCAACAGTACCGCTAGTTATGGATTCTGATGCTGTAATAGAGCCATTGGAAACAGTAGCATCACTAAGAACCCTATTACCATTTCCAGTTACTTTAACTGTCCTTCCCTCCAAATGATCTAATCCTGAAAGAGTAGTCGATCCCTCCTTCACAGATACACTATCTATATAAATACTTGTGCTATTAGGATTCCTAATACCCAAATAAGTTGTTGTGTTCGATGGAGTAAATCGTACAAATCTCTCACCAATACCAAGTGTCAGATCACTTAGTATTTCAGCACCCTTTGATGAATTGCCTATTCTGACCTCAACTTCTCCACCACCCACAGTCAATTCAAGTATATATTCAACATCTGCCGTAACAGTTAAAGTATCTTCTGCCCAAGCTACATTATCGGTATCTATACCTGTCATGTCCATCCTGCCTAAAGGATTCCATTCGACAGTAGTTCCGCTTCCCGTACTTACATCATTCCATCCAGTTAAATTTGAATCAAAGTCACCATTAGTTACTTTTTCAGCATTTGATGTGGCAAAAGTCAACCCACTATCAACCATCATATCCCTGTTTTTATACTCTATAAATCTTCTGGCAACACCATTGATAACCCTGTTAACAACAACCCATACTAAATCTTCTTCATTTGGTGGATCTGGAATAACCGCAACACTCTCAAAATTACCATCAGTTGTATGCTCATGCCATGCGATAACACGCTGATCCCTATCATAAGTCATTGCAGCCATAGATCCTGAATCCCTGGTACACCAGACAACAGAATCCAATTCCTGCTGATAATCCATATCTATTATACCGTCAGTAGTATTCTCTCCTGAAGTAGTGATATTCTCTGCCAGTATAGTTAAATCAGGCGCAACAAAACCATCAACATCTAAATCAAAAATAAGCTGTCTTAACTTCCTTCCATTTCTTTGTATGAATAAAACAGCCCTGCCAGCAACTACAGGATCTACAGTATTACTGCCATGATTTGTTTCTCTAGTAATTAATACATTGCTAGGTGTAACTGCTGCCCCATTAGCTGATAACCTGAACTCAGCACCAACTGTACCAATTAACATTGACTCAGATGCTTTTAACCATCTTATAAAATTAACGTCATTAGTACCTAGAACATACTCTAAACCCTCATTCGCTAAACCAGTACCCTGATCCATATTTTCAAAGTCACCGGTTTTACTAGCCCATATCTTCTGAGGACTATTGTTTGATCCACCCCACCATAGACGTTCTTGAAAAAAAGTTACAGCACCAGGGTTATCGTTATTGGCATCAGATCCAGCACCAGCAGAACCACCAGCAAAATCACTTGGAAAACCTGATCCAGTAAAACTAACAGCAGCTATAGTCCAGCTAGTATGAGAGCTTCTTGTTATTTTTCTTGGAGCATACGAAGGATGAGCTATATATAAAGTATCAGCATCTTGTGCAAATTTAAGATCAAATAAATCTGCTTCAGCATAAGTAGTAGTTACCTCTATTGGTTCACCTGATGCTGCATCTACTATCTGGCCTTCATCCTTATAAACCCTGAAATACAGATCACCAAACTCTAATACATAAGCCTGTGTAGTAGAAAACTCAAATCGTTTTAAACGTATCTGCTTGCTTTCAGAAGCTTTAGCTACAACCGTATCTATAGTATGAGTTGCACCAGTTTGATGATAAAATCCTATATAACTGGTAGAACTTTCAGCTACGAAATTTACAGTCCTCGCACCAACCGTTAAAGTAGTATCAGCAAGAACATCAGTACCGCCAGTAGCAGTTCCAACCCTCATAATAACTGAACCAGTTCCAACCGTAACAGTTACTTGATATTGAGCTTTCGCCGTAGTTGTTATCCCTTGTTCAGCCCAACCATAGTTAGATGAATTAGTAGAGACAATATTCATCAAGTTTGTGCTATGGGCTATACTGCCAGAACCGACACTCTTGTCAGTCCAACTTGTAATATTTGAAGCAAATCCACCATTAGTTACTAAATCACTGCCAGTAGGAAATAATTTCCCCTCTGATACATAATTAAAACCACTGCGAGTTTCAACACCGCCATGAGGCAAAACAATCCAATTCTGAATCTGCTTCGCACCACTGCTATATTTATCTATATCAACTCGGCCTAATAATCTTGGGGATAACTGGCCTGAAGTAAAATTGTTCTGACTATGCCAAATTTTAGGCATTATCTTACTCTATCTTCAGTTAAAGAATTAGATTCTATAGTGATTGGAACTCCTTCATGAGCATCAATCATACGAGCTTCTCTTATATGATCTTGATATAAAGAGTAGATATCTTTCACAGATTGTAAATCCCTTGTCACGGGATAGGATATTTTATAAGCTAAATATAAGGCTATAGCTTGGAATAATCCTGGTGAAATAGAAGATAAGTCACTAATTCTACTCACATATCTAATGTCTAAAGGCAAATCATTGCTATATAAAAACCTTCCCACAACCTCATAGTCAACATTGACACCATTTACATACGCATCCAATACACGCAAACAATATGGATCGTTGGGAAGTTCTCCCTTCTTTAACCACTTATCACTTACAATAGGTGCTGTGGCAGACGCAGTTAATGATGCCTCGCTCTGCACAGAGTTCCATCTTGAATTGACAGTTACATAGTCCCTGGCAGATTCAAAGAACCTGTTACAAAGAGTTGCATTATTAGTTTCTTCAGTTACAGAAGATATTTCATTTGCACCAACAAGCAATAATGCTTCGTTATATAGTTGTATTTGAGATTGTGTTCCCATTTAATCCTCTATAAGAAAAACAGGGGGAGCCGAAACTCCCCCAATCATACTACGGAACAAGATATTGAACAACCATACCAACGTCACCGCCAGCAGCAGTAGCGTTAGCAGCGTTAAAAGTTATGGCAACATAAAAATCAGCTTGAGGATCTTCACTCAATCCAGCCCATTGCCAAAATTGCTGATCCAACTTGTCAGCAGTAACAAGAGTATTACTCTCAAGATTAAAAACCTCAGTACCCTTGTTATTTGCTCCAAGAATCGCAGCAGTCAACTCACCCTCATCACAAAGACAATCAATATCCAAGACTGCCTCTGCATCGGTTTTAGTTGTTCCAATATAATAAGGCACAGGGCCATTATACAGACCAACCTCACCAGTCAAAGTAGCTGACCCATTAGAGTCAATCTCATCATTCCAAACTTTAATACTCACAGGAACGCCCCAAGACGGAACCTTAGCAAGCATTAACACATCAGCATTATCAACATCACCCGCACCAGCAGCAATGTTATCAATGGAGACTTTCATCGTACCGCCTGAAAGACCGTAGTTTTCTTTGTCCCATTGACTGTTCTTCATAGTGGTGATTCCCTCACCATAAGCCGTACCCATAATAGACCTCCAAATTAGTCAATGTTATTAAGCAGATTCATCACAACTTACTTCAACAATTTTAGCTTCCTCAATACGAGTAGAGCCTAAGCTCATCTGTGCATAAGGCTGCATTGAATTGTTTTTGTCAGGACGCTTATCAATAGATGTAACAACATCCAAACCAACAGAAAGACCCATAGCTGATTTAGCATAAAAGAAAGCCTTCCTATAATTACCAGACTTAGGCAGTCTAGTAGAAGTAATCCATTTAAAGCCCATAAAGGTGTCGATCTCCCCTTTCATAAGCAATCTAATGGAATTGTAATCACTGCTTGTTACAGTTGAAGAATTTAACATTGCCTCAATTTGGGCTGGCCCAACAACAGCATAACGCTCTTCATCAGGATCTACATCATTATCAGCAAGAATCTTAGCTGCTTGAATAACCTTAGCTAAGGACAAATCTGCTGAACCATGTGCTATCTGATTGTTGGAATCAAACGATACGCTTGAAGTGCTATCGTCAGAAGAAACGGATGTGGCACTACCATTAAAAGAAGTAATGATAATGTCATCCATAGTACGACCCATAGCCCAAACACCAGCTTTCATGTATTCAGACGCAGGAGAGGACAACATTTTGATTTCATCTGCACGATCAACAAGATCTGCCCAATTATAGTCAGCTAATGTGACCCTACGCCTGGAATGAGGCGTATCTACAGTTGGGGTATCGGCGTGTCTACTCGTAATAAGTTGAGCAGAAGTCTGTCCGATTCGATCAAAGTGATCGTACTTACCTACTACATCAGTATGAACCCTCACAGATTCACGAAGTTTACTACCTTTTTGCTGGCTAAGATGTATGAAGTTATCTCTAAACTTCTGTACAAACGCAGCATTGACTTGACTAGACATTATGACCTCCAAATTAATGAATTAAACAATCTGCGTTCAGGAGGGTTGTCTTGAATCAAGGCCGTCCATCGTCCGCTTTAAAAGAACGAGGGCTTTTCAGTTATCCTCTACCATCACAGGCTTATTTAAGTTTGCAAGTTGCCCTGACGGACAGAATGACCATACCTTATCAGGCTTGACAAACGTATCATAAGCCTTGCACTTCTCTATAATAACCCTAAACTTTTTGGAAGAGAAGCCTGTTTTAGTCCTTTTATCAGGAACATCTCTTTCCTCCCAAGTAGTGTTAGTTATAAAGTTAGTGCAATCACCACACTTAATATTTTCCTTCTCACTCGGCATCTGAGTACCTCATACTATACAACTTATTCATGTACTCATTTGCCTCTTTATGCTGAGGATCAGTTGTATCCCAATACGCATTATGATACTTATGATCCTTGCTATTCATTATCTCATTTATTTCTAACGACGCAGTATTCTTATCATGACCAAAACTAAAAGTTTCCCTATCCTTGCCCACCTTCGATTCAGAAAGTAAACCGCCAAGCTTCGCAAGATTCTTAATAAGAGTCGGTTCATTTGCCAAACCCTTGTCGTTAATCAGTTTTAAGAAATCTTCATCAAACAAGTTTTTGGCAGTTCTTCTAGCTAGACCCAACTTAGTCTCATACTCTTGACCAGGCCATTCCCTTTTTAATTCCTCTTCAGCAGTAGCCCTTGTTGTAGCTTCTTGGATATTAACACTTGAAGCCTCAGAAGCTACTTGCTCGGCTTGCCAGTCAATAATCTCCTGAACTTGTTTTCCGTTAAGACCAGCCCTGAAAGCCCTGTCCCTAAAACTTTTTTCCAGGTTTTCATTATATGGAAACCCTTCAGGCATCTCAGGTTTTCTTATATCATAATTATCTGAGCTTTCTGGCCTTCCTAATTTCTGATAAAATGACTGATACTCGTCATCGCTCCAATCTTCCTTTGGAAGTGATATTCTATCTGAATACCCTCTTTCCATATGATCGTAAGACTTTAATACCTTACCAATATTAAACTGGTCATTCTCTACAAACTTTTCAAACCTCTTTCTGTTATCATCGCTTCTCATATCTTCAGGAAGAGATTCTATCCAATCACCCTGCTTTGCACTCTCTTCACCAAGTAAGTTATCGTCAGAAACGGCTTCATTGGTTTCTTCGCTCATAAATACCTCTATTTATTAGATTGTGAATATTCTTCTATCTCTCTTAATTTAAGATAGACATGCCTACATCCCTCATTAAAATGTGTTTGATATGGATCTATTAAACCATTTTCATTAAATCCTACACTAGATTCTGAATTATATTGTCTGTCTAAAAAACTCATTAACTCCCTACCGTTAGCTGTACTCAATAAATTTGCAATAGAAGTAAAAACATCATTGGAATAATCCAATAGGAACCTCCGATAATTCCTTGACTGCCGGAGCAGCCTTGTTAGCGGTTTCAGCTATCTGCTGGTTCATAGCCATCTGTCTATTCTCAGCTTCAACCTTAGCCCTTTCTTCTCTTGATTTTGCTATTGCTTCATCAGATGCCCTCACCTGATGCGGAACACTCGTCATATCTGCAATATAGTCAGCTAAGGCATCGCTATCCACATGATCCAATACTTCAGGTTTAACTGATCCTATAGAAACTAGCTGTTGCACCCATGCTTGCGCTGATTGCATACCCTCAAGCCTCTGTGTCTTAGCTATTGGCCCTAAATATTGTATATCTATCTCATCTAGCCCACCTAACTCTTCAGGAGGATTAGCAAACCCATCAGATCTTAACATAATATTAAAACAACGTGTAATAATCGGCCCTAAACATTCAGCTTCCATCCTCGCTATCTGTGGACCAAGCAGTCTTTGTTGTTGCTGCCTGATAGTTATGATCTCCTCAGCCGTCATATTCAACTTCTCAGGCAAGATTAACTGGTCAGCTAGGTATATATTACGAATACTTTGTTTTAATTCATTAGCTTTTAAGCTCGAAAAATCTAAACGACCCTCAAACCGCATAAATTTCCAGCGTTCTGGATCTCTAGTAAAGTTAATAGCGTTAGGATTAAGCCTGAAAGTACCTAAAATATTCTCATCAGGAGCTAAAATAGGTGGATCTACAGCTTTACTTAACGCTTTTAACTCCATTTCCCTTAACCTATTAAGAGAAATAATGTCAGGCATGGCTATATCAGCAGGAGATCTTCCCCATAACTCACCAGTTACACGCTCAAATCTAGCCACAACAAACGGTAAATCACTAAATCCACTCTCTTTTACTACTAATTTGCTTCCCTTTTCTACATCAAAAGATATAAATTCAAACGAATCAGCCTTACCATAGTCATGATCTTCGTTAGGTTTGATGCACTTAATAATAGTAAATTGCTTGTCAGGATTCTCTTCCAAACATTCAATAACAGCATCAGGCAATAGCTTCTTTTCAAACTCCTGGTGCATCTGTCTTGCCGTTCTAGTGTACTCCCAATAAACTGTATCAGTTTTACCTGTATAGTCTTCATCAAATACAAATCTACCTACTGGTATCCCCTTAAAATTAAACCCTGCAAAGTTCTCATCTTTAAGATCTTTTTCCTCAATCAGTATATTAATCGTACCAAATGTAACAAAATCATAGAACGCTTCACCCATAACAGTATAGAAGTTACTGCTGCTCAAGGAATTAAATATCCGCATGGAAGCATCCTGAAACCAAGCACTAACAGGATTAAAATTATTTAACATCGACATCGGATGACCATCAGGTATCTTCAGCCCAAACCATCTGCTAGATTGCGGAATCAATGCGTTCTGCATAGAGGTAGCCATAATTCTTGAAGCCTCAGATGCAGTTGAATCAAACCTCTTATTAGTAAATCTTTGTGCTACAGTTATTTCAGCACCATCTATAGCCTGTCTTGTAGGACGAATATAGTTACGAACATCCCTAAAGAACTCTTCAAAATTAGTCCTTTCAAGAACTAACTTGCTATAACGCTTTATAATCTTTTGAGATAACTCTTCTCTTTTAACTGTATTCATTTACACACCCAATATAGTTGGCGTTCCTAAAGTTTCCTCTTGTTCTTCACCTAGTACCCCTTTAGACTTAGGTGCTTTACCCTTACCCAAAACTCTTTGCTCTGCCCCACCAGTCATTGTACTATATTGTTCAGGAGAAACAAAAGGATCTCTCACAAACTTACCTTCTGTAAGCCAAGCTTCTGTGTTAGGTTTGACACCCTCAGGCAAAACATATTGTTGACCTGGAGATATAGCCTCAAACATCCTCCCACTAGCAGCTTTCTTTCGTTCAGTTAATGGATTGGTTTTTTCAAATTCAATACGTTTAGCTAAGGCATCAAACTTTTGTTGTTGTATAGCAGCTTGCCTTTGTCTTTCAGCCTCAGCCTTTTGTGCTGCAATCTCTTCAGTCCTTCTCTTATTTTCTGCTTCACGTTCAGCAGCTTGCGCCCTCTGCTTATCTAATGACTTTAAAGACTGATTAGAATGTTCAGCAGTTACACCACCACCAGTTCTTAACTGCCATTTCACATCACCTGAATCCTTATACCTTTCAGGATGAGCAGAGTCCATATGATGCCTTTCTAAAGCAACCCTGCCCTTTAAATCATCAATAGGTCTTGTCTCAACCTTTCCAGTTAGCTGATTATAAAAAGATAGATTGCCATCTGAACCAGTTTCTTCTACATCTTTATCTGAAGGAAGATAAGTTCTACCAGGCATACTCATAGTTGTCATACAGACACCTAACTAATTAAAGGTTTTTTAAGATTTTCTTCAGCTACTTCAGGATCAAGCAATAAACCAGTACCAGTATATTGTGTTCCCCTAGCACCGCCAGGTCTACTTTTTAACCTTTCCTTTTCCTGCTTCGCCTTCTCAGCTATCTCCTGAGATGTAGGGGCACCTTTTTCTTCAAGTGTAGACCTTGGAGGTAACGGCTCAGGTGCAGGCATAGGCGGTAATGGTGGAGCCACTATATTAATATCAGGCATTTCTGGTAAAGGCGGTGGCGGTGGGATAGGTGGTACTTTTCCTTTTCCTCCCATTATAATCTCCTAATGGTAAGTGTTCTTATTTATCTCATAAACTTCACCAGTTAAAACATCATAGTCTTCTACTGCATAATTCTGACGTTTAACTGATATAATCATATCTTCATCTATAGCTTTTAAAGCTGTAGCAAGAGCGTCAAATGGATTACTAGCCCAATCATGAAGAGGGCGATCTTTATAGCATCCTCGCTTTTCATCCCACTCTTTTCTATAGGATTTTAAAGCCCTTATTAAACCATTACATTTAGTCTCATCAAAATGACAACGGTTGAACATGAGCCTCGCAGTCTCTATCTTGTCCATCACATCCGACACTCTTCTTACTGTCTCAAATCGGAAACCTAAATCCTGAGCAAACTCCCTACGACTCTTACCTAAAGAAAAATCCCTTTTCTCTATATCCCACGGTGCAAAATGCCTATCATATAAGTAACCCTTGTTTTGAACATACTTTATATAATGCAGTAACCCCTCATTAGAATTTTCATAAAAATCGAATATTCTGATATCATCCCTGTAAATCTGAAAGAAGATAATACAAGTTGTGTCATTAACTCCGAGATCCCATGCCGTGTGAACTGGATGATTCTCCATTAATGAAACGCTTCCTATTCTCTCGTCTTTGTAGGCTTCAGCTACTTCTCGTATAAAATACGCTCCCTCAATGGATTGCTCAAATGCCTCGTCAGGAGTAGAGGGATATTCCCTCTTCATGTCATCTCCAAGTTCCTTCTTCTTCTTCACATACCAATTTCTTTGGTTTTTGTCAAGAGGAATATCGCTGTCCTCTTCTAATCCTTGAAAGTAGTTTTCTTCTTCCTTAATAAAAGTTGTCTCTGTATCAAGTTTGTAAGCAGGTTCTTTCCACCACGGAAAGAAAAAGAACTCATAGTCAAGTGCAGATAATTCCTTACCGCTATTGTAATACATTCTCGCATCCATGCACTTCTCATAAAAGTCGCCCTGATTCCCCATAGCCGTAGATTCAATAACCAACAACGCATCTTTAGGTAAAGTTTCAATGCTACCAGTCCTCATTTCTCTAGCCTTCTCAGGTTCCTTTGCACAAGTCTTACCATACTCAGTAATTAGTAGTTGAGTAAGAGTACCAGACCTCATACTCGTACCAACCCTAAAAGCTGATCCGTTTTTCCATACCAGCCTCTTACCTTGATCGGATTCCAATGGACACATATCCATTATAATCGCTCGTATAGCTGGCATATCCAAAGCTATGTTATCCCAAACACCTTTAACCTTTGTCCTAAATATTTCTTCAGAATTTTCCCTCGTATCCGCTATAATTCCAGCTTCACGATTAGGATTAAAGATGCAGTCATCCAAAAAAAAGATACTAAAAAATGTTGTTACGCCTAGCTGTCTAGCTTTTAAAACAACATTCCTAGTCCAAAGATCATTGAATAATTCAGTCTGCGCCCAATTTGGCCTGAACTGAATTAATGAAGAATCTTTACCAGTCTTGGGCTTAATCCAATATAAATTATTAAGCCTCCACCATCTGTCTTTTATTTTTTCTACTAAGTCTTGTTCTGTAAGCATAAGTTATTCTGTGATTTCGTCAATAACATCTTCCATTCTTTGCTTTTTTCTCGGTTTTCCCTTTAATTTAAACTCAGTAGCTTTATGACTCATCTCCCCTATAGCTCTGGTAATTAGATCATTTCCCTTGTTATCTGTCATAATATTAACAGCTTTTAAGTCAGGATAAGCCTTACCAGCTAAAAAAGTCAGTAATCTTACCCTATTAGTCTCAGATAACTCGCCAGCCCGTAGCTCCTTAATAATCTCAGCTATCGGTTCAAACTCATGCTGATAACATACACCTCCAATGTATGCCATCGCATTTTTATCACCTTCATCTTTTTTTACTTCATCATAGCTTCTTACTTCTATTTCATTATTTTTTTTTAATTCTTCTGGAGGCACATAAAATTCATCCTCAGGGTTCGCTGTCATTTTACCCCCTATGACTTATTTTATAAAATGGTTCCCATTTTTTGCCCTCCCTGCGACACATAGTAGGTGTCAGCGTTGCAACATGATAACTGTTTCCATCAATAAAAACAACCTCATGTCTTTTTTTAAACACAACTATGCCTTTGCATCCTCCTCTCGGATGAGGTATACACTTAGCATCATATCCTGGTGGAGCTATTTCAGGGTGAGCATAATACATAAATCTTCCATTAATTAAAAACCTGACAACAATGCCAAGTGAAGGGTGCAACCTCCACATGGCATCATCTCTTTCAAGCTCAGGTTCTAATGGACAAGCAGAGGAACTAGCTATTATAGTAAAATAAAATACCAAACATGTAATGAATCTCATTTATATGCTGTAGATTGGTCATTGCATTTAGATAACTGCCCCTCTAACTTTATTGTATATTGGGTTAGGTTAGAAAAATCATTACCCCCCATGCAGACTAATCCCTTCTCAGAAGTAATATTTAGATTAGGTTTCTTTGGAATTGGATAGGTTTTCAGATTTCTTTGAGTTATCCTTCCGCATCCAAAAATTAAGAGCATTATCACCAGAAAACTGCTCAAGTTTAGCGTCAATCTCTTTATCTTTTGCTTTGTCATTTTCATCTACCTTGTTAGCAGTTTCTACACCACTTTCTAAATAATCCAAAGCTGCATCTTTAAAACCTTGATTTTTGGCATAAAAATACACCATCACAATAAAAAATACGGCTCCACCTATTAGATAAAGAGTCATTTCTTCTCGTTCTTATTGTGAAATACATTTAAACTCAGCCAATTTAATATAGGCCATATCTTACCAAGAATAGGAATCCTCTCTGCATATTCATCTTTAAGGGTTAATGTAACCGAAGATGCCATAGTTACAATAATACATGCCATAGAAAACCAAGATTGAGACTCAACCCAACCACTAAGCATTGCTTCCATAATTATCTCCTTTTAGTAAGCCTTCCAGTATCGTTTGTATACCGCATAAGCAAGACAAACAACAACAAACATCCCAATGTAACAATGAACCGACATTTCTGCCATCTGAAAATTCATTATTCATCCACCACCTCTCAGTTTTACCAGCGTTTTAGCTAGACTGTTAATAATTTGCTCCTCAGTTTTGCATTTTTTTCTAGGTAAGTCAAGCCTACTTAGTATGATATGGAGTAATTCATGGACTAAGGTATGCTCTATATCATGCTTAGGGTCTTTACCTTCGTCATTCCACACCCTTATAGTAGCTTCTTCATTCAAATCATCCATGTCACATTCGCCATAGTTATTAACGCTGCCCTCTAATTCACACTTAGTACAGAATAAATACTCTATGTCCCATGAGTTTAGACGCAATATGTCCTGCCAGTATATACATAAGTCATGGAAATCATTATTTTTATATTTTTTTTTAGCCATAACTGAGCCTTTTTCAAAATACGGTTATACTGTAGATGCGAATAATAACGTCATAGAGTCATTCGATTTTCTGACCCTCCCCCCCTTCGGCGAGTTCGTTCATTATATATAGAAAAAAAAATCTTTTCCATCAAAAAAAACCATTTTATCTGGGTTAATTGTTGTGTGGACCATGCAACGTTGATTTCCCCCACTATTGAACAACAACACACCACCCCACCCACTACCAACAAAGGCCTTTATACTATCAACACACCAAAATAAAATAAAAATAATTAAAAAAACCCTTGACAGTTCAAAACTTATATGAGACCATGTGCATCGTAACATTGAAACTAACCTTACCAGAGGAGAGATCATGACAGTTAAAAAACAGATTGAACGACTAAAGAAATTAAAGCAACACAGGCTCGTTAGTGAGTCAACATTTTTAAGGCATCTAGACGTAGCGTTGAGGGCTTGCGCTTCTACTACAAGTTTTAACAAGTATCACAAGGAATTTCCCAGGGAAGTTGATGCAATTAGTCAAGACCAAGCACAAATGATAGTTGACACAGAACGCTTTATACACCTTAACCATTAAATGGAGGCTTTAAAAATGAGAATTATAACCGAAAAAATCGTTAAAGCATTTATAAATGGAGAAAGTAAAAGTACTGGAAATTCCTCAACTAATGGGGAAATAATGATGTTACATGGGCATATAATAGCCAAAAAAGTTGGGGGATATGTTCAGATAAATAATTGTGGGTTTGAAACTAAGACAACAAAAGAAAGGTTAAATGGATTATTAGATTATATGGGGTTAAAAGGTAGTCATGGTATATATCAAAGAAATTTTGAATGGTATTGGAAAAACGGTGAAAGTTTCCCATGCAATCAATGGGTTACTGTAATGGACGGTTTAGGAAATTGATTAATAGTTTGCCGGAGCCTATCTGCAAAGGTAGGCTCTAACAAGCTATTAAGCTTGATTAACCTTTAACCGGAGAAACCATCATGTCAACCAATAATATCATAGTGTTATCAATCGTTATTATGTCATTATTAGTCTGTTTATTGGGGTTTAAGTACCTAGTCACTCACATGGTTGTTAACGCCTTAATAGGGGAATAAATGAAATATATTATAGTAGTTACTTTATTACTTATAGGATGCAGTGCAGAATGGAATACTTCAGATATTGGTTTTGATCCACAATTAGGTGAAATAAATGGAAAATAACTATTTTATAAGGGGTAATTCAATTTATAAAAATGACCAATTATTATGTAGTTTTGAAGAAAAAACTATTTGGGACGGTAAAAAGAACATTGTTTACTACCTACCAGATAGAATATCTGGAGCTTATAGGTCAAAAGGTGAAATATTGGATAATATTAAACGTATATTAAAAGGAGGATAAAATGTATAAAGTGCTTTTAAAGACAGAGTTTGGAATATATGAGGATTCTTTTACAGAATGGGATGGAACCAATCCTAGACCTGTTAGATATCATTCTATTAAGGAAGCTAAAGAAGATATAAAAGATTTTATCGAGGAAGCTAATGAAATTGAGGGTAATAACTACAGTAATGAAGACTTTGAAATTATACCGGATAATAACTATATAGTAATATAGCAGTCACTATTGCGGAAATACTAAGGCAATTTAATTTTGCAGAATGTTTTTTAGTAATGAACTTTGGGCAGTAAAACGATTAACCTTAAACTAAAGAAAGGACAGTATGGAAGTATGACGGGATGGATCAAGATCCACCCATTCATTACTTATATCATAGAATGACCGAATTAATCAAATTAATTTATTTTAATGTTTTGTAAAGTACCGAATAATAACACTTAATAATTTTAAATAGGGGTTGACAGGTGATTGTCAATCCCTGCAAAAAGGAGCTAAAAATGAACATTCAAGAAACTATCACATCAAGACAAAACCTGTTAAAAGAACATAGCTTGTGGACTAGGGAATTACCGATTGAGGTTGTAGAAGAATGGCATAATTATTGCCAAGATGATGAAGATTTATCAGATGTTGATGAAGATTTAGCTTGACAAATATAGTGAGCTTATGTTATTCTATATAAAGATTAGGAACAAACCTTTACCAGAGGTTCAAATGATTAACCTGAAAAAAACCAATTCAAAAAACCGCTGTGGCTTCCTGTCACAGTCCTCTGGTAGTCCTGTCCTTGGCTTCGGCTGAGGGCAGGGCGTTCCTCATTACAAACGTTTCTTTCTAACCAGAGGAAATCAAAATGGACAAAACAAATTTAAAGGCAATGGTTAATGGAGCTTATGACCTCCAAAAACTAAGGATGCAAGCAGGTAACAGGGTAGTGGCAAACTGGAAGATACAAATGGGTTTTAAAACTAGCGTAAAAGAAAAGGAAAACGAAGAAAAGGAAGCTCAAAATCTGTTAGCAAAAATCAGAGGTAGTTATAAACGATTAACGGATGGAATTACAGATATTAACGATAGAAATTTTAAGGGTGATAAAATCATTAGTGACTTTGCTATTTTTATATTAGTTAAAAACTATGAGGAAATCCTTAAATGCGAAGAAGAGCAAATGCAAAGGTTTAAAAGTGAATTAAAGAAATTCCCTATATATACTGAATTTTTAAATCCGATTGTGAAGGGCGTTGGTGATACCTTAGCAGGAGTTATTATAAGCACCATTGATATAGAAAAAGCTAAATACGCCTCTAGCATTTGGAAATATGCAGGTTTAGATGTAGCTGATGATGGTAAAGGTAGGAGTAGGCGTAAGGAGCATCTAGTTGAAGTTGAATATAAAGATTCAGATGGTGAAATGCAAACAAAGAAGGGAATCACTTTTAACCCATTTCTAAAAAGCAAATTAATGGGCGTACTAGCAGGTTCTTTTCTTAAGCAGAGAAAACATGGCAGTAAATACGCTGAGATTTATTACAATTACAAAAACAGGTATCAAAACAGACCTGATTTAGTAGATGAAAAGAAAACTGATAAAAACGGCAATATCACCCATTGGAAAGATGGCAAGAAAAAGGATTTACATATACATAATATGGCAATGAGGCCGGCAGTCAAGACATTTTTAGCTGATTTATATGAAGTTTGGCGTGGTCTTGAGGGCTTGGAAGTCCATAAACCTTATGCTGAAGCTAAGTTAGGGATTGTACATACTAAGGTAGCGTAATTAGCGAGTCACCACCGCCAAGATAACCAGATGCGTTTAGCGAGTCAGTTTGGGATAGATAACCAAAACGAATTAGCGAGTCAAAATATGTGAGATAACCAAGAATGCAAAGCGAGTCATTTTAATTGAGATAACCATTAATTGAAAGCGAGTCAGGACTTAAAAGATAACCAGGACACGGGAGCGAGTCAGAATGGGATAGATAACCAGCCGCTCAAAGCGAGTCACAGATCAAGAGATAACCAGTTCAGATTAGCGAGCCAAAAGAACAAAGATAACCAAAGAGTAATAGCGAGTCAAACCTTGAAAGATAACCAGGGTCATTTAGCGAGTCATTACAAAATAGATAACCAGCAAAACAAAGCGAGTCATAATGTAATAAATAAAATAAGCGGTGCTAAGTGGTTGGATTCGGTAAGTCCAAGTAGACTTCTCTGGACTATAAAGTGGTTCTGATACCGTCCAATCAACGCTAAGATCACACCCTTGATGCCCTCCCACTAAATCAAGGATACGGTCTGTCACCTTTTCGGTATCGGAATCAAAGTCAAATACTAATCTATTTAATAGAGGTGAATCATGAAGTTTAAATTTGTATGAAGTTTAAATTTGTAAACGTACCAACTAATTACAAAGGGCAGGAAAAAGAACAACTGGTTGCCGGTGAAGCTGAGTTTGCTAAAACCTGGAGGATCTTGACAGGAAAACGGAACGCCACCGAAGATCAAGTCATTGCTTTGGAGAATATTATTGCTGAGGCAAGAAATGGCAGTAATGACACAGTTGAATTAGTCCATTAATCAATCGGCCTAGCGGGGTGATTTGGGTTTTGGTTACATCCTAACCTCCTCCTCCCCATTTCATCTTGCTAGGCCGTCCATCTTAAAAGGAGAATCATCATGGGAATTGCTGAAATTGTAATAAGTGCGTATGTTGCTTTCTTTATTCTATTTGGAACACCGGCAAATGAAAATGAAAAACAAGCTAAGTCTAAAGATGTTATTGAACATAAAGTAGAACAAGATGTTAATAATCGAGTAACTATTATTATTCCTAAGAAAGTAAAAGGGTGGGACATATAATGGATTTTACTCCAGAAGAAAGACAACATTATATAGGTGGTTCTGATGTATCTGCCATCATGGACTTAAATCCTTGGAAAACTATACATGATGTCTTTATCGAAAAGGTAGATGAAAACCCTAAACCATTTAGGGAAAATGAAGCTATGTATTGGGGTAAAAATCTTGAGGAGGCCATCGCAGATAGATGGCTCTCCGAAAGATTAAGTAAATACAGTCAGGGTAGTTACAATATAGAAAGATCGCAGGTTCTATCTACAGGTCATCCCACAAAAGATTATGTTAGAGGACATCCTGACGCTATCTATAAAGGATGGAAAGATGATAAACCTATTACATGCTTTCTTGAGGTAAAAACCACAGACTCCAGAAATGCTTCCAATTGGACTAACACAGCACCACCCTACTACTTTGTTCAACTAGCCTGGTATGCAATGATTAATGCTAGAAACTATGAACATAGAGGTGAATCATTGCCAAACACAGAGTATTGGTTTGCGGTTTTGATTGGTGGCAATAATTATAAAGAATTTCAGGTTGATATAGATTCTTCTGATATGGATTTGGTGGAGTCTAGGGTAACAAAGTTTTGGGAAAATAATGTCCAGAAAAAACTTATGCCTGAATATGATGAACCTGATGAAAAAATCAATTCATTCTTACATCCTTACATTTCAAAAGATAAGATTGTTGATTGTGACCAATTTGTTAATGATTATGTAAGTGAGTTTAGGGGTATCAAGTCAGCCATTAAAAACCTTCAGGCTAAAGAAAAAAAGATGAAGGAATTTATTAAAAATAAAATGGGTGACTCTCAATTTCTTATGTTTAAAAATGAAAAGATAGCTACTCAATCAGAATATTGTAAGACCTCTACTGATTGGGAATATGTAGCTAGAAATTATGAGGCTGATCCTGAATTTTTTAACTATGTTAAAAATAATACAAAATCAGTAACCATTAAATCATTGAGGTAATATGAGCATACATAAAGCATTATTTGAAGTACAAAAGGAAATGGAACCTATCATTAAGTCTGCCAGGAATCCATTTTTTAAGTCTAAGTATGCAGACGTTAATTCAATTATTCATCAGGTAGTCCCTCTTCTAACTAAGCATGGTGTTCTGTTAACACAACCATTAGCTAAGGCAGGTTATAGTGATTCAATTTGTGTTAAGACAGTTTTAACTCATGTGGAGTCAGGTGATTCGGTTGAATCTGAATCAGAGGTAAGGCTTAATAAGGTTGATCCACAGCAAGCCGGTTCAACCATTACCTATCTTAGAAGATATACCCTGCAAAGTCTGTTATCACTAGAGGCTATTGATGATGATGCTGAAACTGCTATGAATAGAAAACCAAAAGCACATGAGAAAAACCCTGCTAATGAAAATATAGACAGGGCTAAACTCTGGTTAAATATTTATGACATTTCAGCTAAAGATATTAAAGATAAGGTGAGAAAATATTTTGGTACGGATTCAGTTAAAACATTGAACAATGAACAAATGAATAAATTGGAAGACATGCTAAAGGTTTACAAGTGAGATATACATCCTTAGAAGTTGAAAAGATAGTAACCCAGGATCAGAAAAAAAGACAAAGTAGATACTGGATCATACTGCCTGAGAGTTATTTAAAAAAAGTAGCTTTCTTATGTGCTTATTTTAAATGTAATAACTCATTACTTCTTAGGGCATCTACTTGTGTAATGATTGATGAATTGTTAGAAGAAATTGTAGGAAGTAAACAGGAAGTTGACGCTATGTTAGCTAAGATAGAAAAACCATCCCATAAAAATCTTGAAAAAAGATTACTACAAAAGGCTTCTATTAGGTCAGGTATTTTGACTAGGGAACAACAAATCAAACAAGCTATATCATCTCATGAGGTTGTCATGCCTACAGGTAAGCCAAGAGGTAGGCCTAGAAAGGAGGTTGTTGATGACGGGTAAAACCTCATTATCTTTTGTCAAAATTACTAAGTATGACAAAGAGGGAAACATCACATCATCTAATTATGTTGATGCTTTTGAAAATTCATATAAAACAAATACTGACTCTGATGCGTCTAGGAGAGCAAGAGGAAACACTAAGTTATGGGGAAAGGTTGTTATCAAGACATGCCCACTATGTTCAATCAGATACACAGCTAAAGAGTCAGCCGGTGAAAGGTGTTACAGTTGTCAATATCACATCTATAGAATAGCAAAGAAACAAAACTTTAAAGGCTTTCCATTGAATGATAAGTATAATGAAGTATCTACTTATCTTAAAAATAATCCAGAAATATTAAAAGAACCTATCGGTGGATGGCATCAGGAAAGACATCTCGATAGCCTTAAAGAATTGGAGAAAATGGATAATGCAAAATAACGCAGATGAACCATACATATCCAGGGAAACAGAAAAGACTCTTAATGATGAAGAAATATTCATGAAACATTTATATGATATTTACTTCATTACCTGCACTAAAATGCCACCAAGTTTTATCCTTGATTTTTTTATGACGGGTGGAGGGTTAACTGAAGGTAAAGCTGTAGCCGAATTTAAACAAAGAAAAATGGATTCTATAAATCAGTATGATGATAAGGGAGGTATATTTGTAAATGAAAAAAAGATTACCAGAATGAAATTATTGAAGAGACTATACAATATATCAGGATATATATTTATTGGTCTTACTGGTGGAGGATATTATAAATGTAAAGTTGACGATATTAATTTCAAACATATGAAGGTATCTGTTAATGATAACTTGTACGGTGGGTTTAATAGGGGAGGAGAAAAAGATAGGCAATTGACCTTCACTATACCATCCCACAACTTTTCTAATCTTTGATAGGAGTTTTTATGAACAAGGTATTTCTTTACGGAAACATCACAAGAGAACCACAGGTATTTGAGGGTAAAGTAACCGTATTAAAATTCAATGTGGCAACTAATGAGAAGTTTAAATCAGGAGATGACTGGAAGGAACGGGCATACTTTCATAATGTCACAGTCTTTGGTGCTAAAGCCGAATACATGAAGTCTAAACTACAGAAGGGTATGCCGGTAGTTGTAGAAGGTAAGAATGTATCAGGCAGTTATGATGATAAGTCAGGAAAGAAAGTTTATACCTATGATGTAAATGCTATTGATGTACATATCATATCTGGATACCAGGCCAACTTAGATGATGGTGGCGAAGATCTTGACATATAAATAAGTTTACCCCTGAAAAGGTCTTGTGACCCTGTCTTAAAATATGAACCTAATGGTTTACGTTGAATTACTCAATTTCTTTCTTGAGATTCTCAAGCCGACGGTGAAAACCGTTGACGCCTTGATGAAGCTCGATGAGGCAAGGAATTTCATTCGATGATACTAAAGGACTACAATATTTTGTGCCGAAGACTAGGGGGTATTGACTTACTACCAGGAGAGAGTTATGTCTAAAAATCTAAGACAAGCATTGGATGTTTTGAAAGTATTATTATTTCTGATAGTTGCTTTATCTTTAACACTATGGTTATCCTACACACTAGGAACTTGGCTACAATAGGAGAATAAAATGTCAATTAAAAAATTACTTTCTAATAATTATTTTTACTATTCATTTTTAGCTATCTTTTTTTCAGTTGTTTTTTATTTTGCTTACATGATGTCCGGTTGTTCCACCGCACAAAAAGAAGAACCAAAGCATATTGGTGGCACTCCACCATATTATGAAGGTCATGATGACCAGATAGAACCAAACCCAAACAAGTGAGGTAGTAATGAGGACTCAATTTTTATCAGTATTAAAAAATAAGTACAGCGTAGAATATGATGAACATATGTTAGCACTTGATATTTTGATGGATAAATGTGTTGGTATCAGCGAACACACCAGCTTTATTGAAGAGGCTGATAAACATATTAGTGCTATGGCTAATGCTATGGAAAAACAGCAGGTAGTGGCATATCTTGAAAACGGTCACAATCCTGTGAGGGAAATATAATGTCAGTATTTAATACTGGATCATCAAAAGCAAAAATTAAAAAGTGTGGATTGATACAACACTTTATCTTGTTTAATAATGTTTGTAGCCCAACACAATTAACAAAAATGAATTTGCTAAGAGATAGACTAAAGGCTGTGGGTAATAATCCATTACAAAACATTAAAGAACGTATGGCAATAACAAGAGAAATTCTTCTACTGAGAAGAGAAACGTCTGCAACCGTAACAAGTGATATGCTTGATTTTAATGAGATAGTATGATCTTCATAGAAATTTGTGCCTCTATATTTACAATCCTGGCGCAGTATTTATTAACAATCAAATCTGAGTGGGGTGTAAGGGTAGCCCTAATCGGTCAGGTCTTTTGGCTTTGGTTTATATTTGGTATAGGGTTCCCAAACGAACCAATTCATTATGGCCTAATACCTGCCGATGGGGTTATCGCTTGCATCCATCTAAGAGCTTTCTTTAGACAAATGAGGAGGTAATATGGAAGAAGAAGACTTAATACAACATGAAGAACATTACAGAAAGTCAGTAGAAGCAACATCTATGATGCTTGATAAGCTATCACCTGAATCACCTGAAACATTCTACGGTGCATTGGTTGTTATATTTAATGAACTATTCCTTCACGCTCCATCATTTCATAATGCTATGGAAATAATCAGCGTAGCCTTCCAAAATGAATTATCAGAAGACGATTTCAATCAATACTTCAAAAAGAAATTCAAGACAGATCCATTCTTTGCACATAAAAATAAAACATTGCATTAGGAGATGCTATGAAAATATTAATTTTATTTCTTGTACTATTAATGTCTAACGGATGTTCTAATTTTATTCATAAGTCTTGTACCGAATTATTAAGCAAAAGCATATGGGGTGATTTTATAGAAGATACAAAGGAGTGTGAGGTTCATGGTCATTGTGTAGACTATTTAGGAGATAATTAATGAAAATATCTGAAGCTGTAGAAATACTTAAGAAAAAAGATTGGGTACTAATTCATTCAGATAAATTGGATGATAAGTTTATTCTAAAGAGACATAAAAAAGTTGTTGTTAAGAACCCTGAATTTCCAGAATATACCCTTGATGAAATTAAGGTATTAAGAGAGATACCAGAAACGGACAGGGAGCACTTTCTAAAGGTTATGTATAACATTAAAAAAGTATTTGAGGGGGCATATATGGTCTTTGAGAAAGGCAGGCAGAATGGACTACAATAGGCTAGAACCATACAATTCTGAGGCTGAGGAAAGTCTACTAGCATCAGTAATAGGACATCCAGATCAAGCCCACAGGGCTATAGCTACCATAGAAGAGGATGATTTCTATCACCTCCACAACCGTAAAATATACAAGGCAATCAAAGCAATCACAGAGGAAGGGAAAGAACCTGATTATATTGGTGTTACCGACTGGCTTAAAGTAAGGCAAATAGAAGTTAATGGTATGGTTGAAAAATATGATGACACTTTCACTCCTCCAGGTATAATAGAGAGTTCAGCTAGGATGATAAAAGAAAAATCATCTTTAAGGAAACTAATAAGGTTAAGTGAAAGAATATCAAATGATTGCTATAAAAGTGCTAGGGATGCGGAAGAAATTATTGAAGAACAGCAAACGGAATTATGTGAAATATCTCTCGATCATACGCAAAAAATTAAACGAAACCTTGTACTTTCTCCTAGCGAGTATTCATCTAATGCGATCAGTAGGGCTGAAAAACTTTATAAGAATCCTGAGAGCATCAAGGAAGAAGAAGTCCTCACCGGACTCAAAGAACTCGACAGAGTTACAGGAGGAGCAAAGGATATTAACATCATATCTGCCTCGACAGGGGTTGGGAAAACCGCTTTGGCACTTAATCTTGCCGTTCAATTCGGAGTCAGGGAAAACATCCCAACCTTATATCTCAATTATGAAATGGCAATCAACCAATTATCCAATCGTCTTATATCAATCATCTCTGGTATTAGATTTCGGTCAATTGAAACTGGTAAATATGAAAGAGCCTCCGAAGAGTTTCACAAGGTTTGCGAGGCATCTCAAAAATTAAAAGAATCCAAACTATTCATTACTGATAATGATGCTAAGACTATTAATACCACACTATCCTTAATAGAAAAATATGCTATATCACATGGAATCAAGGTTGTATTCATAGATTACCTGGGTGAAATATCTATGGATAAACTAGGTTCTGTGGAGGGCAGTGAATACATAACTTATGGCAGGTGGATACAATCCCTTAAAGGCACTTGCCAGAAGTATGGTATTAAGTTATATATTTTGGTTCAACAAAACAGAATGGATAAAGAGTCTAGTGATGGTGTTGGTGGCTCTTATAAGATATTACAAAAGGCAGATCAATTCATATTGTTATATGAAAAAAACAGAAAGGTTATTATGAAACTAGATAAGAATAGACATGGGCCTTATCCATTTAAGTGGTATGTCAAGTTTGATAAATCAAATCAAAGAATGTCTTTAGGTAAAGAGATTGCTTCTGGTAGTGTTCAAATAGAAAGTGAGGATTTATGATTCTAAGTGATAAACAAATAAAGGGATTATGTCTATCTGATAATCCACTGATAAAACCATATTGTGAAACTAAGGAAGTGTCTAAGGGTGTATCCTATGGTCAATCAAGTTATGGTTATGACATCAGGCTAGGTAATGTATTAAAAGAAATAGGTCAGGTTAAGAATAAGTGGGGTGAATCTTGCACTATCATTGATCCTGAAAATCCTGACAGGGTAATGTGGACTAAACATACAGTAGAGAAGGTTCCTTTTATTATAGAGCCTAATACTTTTGTGCTGGCTGTCAGCATGGAAGAATTTAATATGCCAAAGAACGTAACCGCATTAGTTAAGGATAAATCTACTTATGCCAGGATCGGTATCGCGGTACAAAATACTGTAATTGAGGCAGGGTGGAAAGGTTATCTAACATTAGAGATAACAAATCATTCTAAATATAAAGTAGCATTACATCCTAATACTGGCATAGCACAGGTCATATTCTTCAAAGGAGATAATTGTGATAACCCATACCCAACAACAGGGAAGTATCAAAACCAGCAAAGCGAACCAACACCGCCACAAGCGTCAACCGAAGATAAACTCCAGGAACAAGGGAGCATCAGGGGAGAGGGAAGTGTGCAAGATCCTGTCAAAAATAACAGGGTGGACAGTAACAAGAAGCCTAGAAAGCGTTAGGACTGGCGGTTCAGATATAACAATCATACCTGACCTCAGCATAGAGGTTAAAAGAAAGAAGTATATATTACCTAATGATATGAGTGCGTTCTGGTTGCAGTGTATAGCACAGGCTGAAAAAGAAAAATGTAAACCTGTCCTGTTTAGTAAAGAAGATAGGAGGGGTTGGGTTGTAACAGTAGCTATAGGTGATGTCTTTCCTGTCGAAGATATGCAATACCTACCAATAAGTATGGATGTGATGGCATTTAAAAAATTATATGAAAGGTGGACAAATGAATAGAGAAAAAATGAATAAGCATTTTGATATATGGATTGGAAGAATGAAGGATATAATGATTGTAAAAAATAAAGACTACGGTATGAGCAATGATCCTTTAGCTAATCTAAGGGCTGTAGAAATGGTAGGTATTACAATAGATCATGGCATAGTGATTAGAATGATGGATAAGATGAGCCGGTTATGTTCATTCTATGAGAAAGGACATTTTGCTGTAGAAGATGAAACTATGGATGATACTTTAATTGACTTATGCAACTATGCTTTTTTGCATTGGATTGCTAGAACCGAAAAAGAAAATGGATGTAAGAATGAAAAATGTCAAGACAAATCACAAGAAGATTCCTACAATCAAGCCAGTGACTACTGATGAAATAGAATGGATACTTAAAAAAGAATACAGCTACACTCATAACAGGGAAACAAAGTTTTTTAAAATCCTTGAGTCTATGGCTGTGGAAATTTTAAAGAATAGGGATAATGGTTAATGCTTCTTATCCCCGTTTCTATTCTTTATATCTTGTTCTATTGTATTTCTTTTGTGAGAGGCCTCACTCCAAAGCCTATAATCAAGAGGACGCTTGAGGTGTTCTTCAATAGCACAGCGTTCCTCTATTGATGACCAATGCAGTAAGTTTATTTTATCTATTAAACGTATGAGTATCTTTTCATTCTTTAACAACTCCTCCTCTATCTCATCACCCATACTTTGAATAGTCCCTATCAAGGTTGACTTAACCCAATTCAATAGGAAATAAACCAAAGCTCCACTAGCCACAGTTACAGCTACCGGAACACCTAAATCAGAAATAATTGTAGTTAGCTCATTCATTTATTTTTGCAAACCAGGATGCTATAGCAGTAACAAATCCACCACCTGATACCCATTTTAACACACTTGCTGTAGTCCTTATATCCCTAACATCACCAACCAAGCCATTCCTTCCCTCAATACCATACAATGTCTTTGAGTGTGATTTGATATCCTCAAATAATTGCCTTTGGTTAACGGCTATTTCTCTGACTGTTACTTTGATCTCTGTTAGATCGCTCTCTATACTGTTCTTGTCTGACATTCTCAGCCGTTTCCCCTTGACAACATTCACTAACATAAATGCCACAGTCAGCACATTGGTAATGACCATGTACCTCTATGACAACAATACAATGACACCTGGAACAAACCACTTGTAGTCAATCCCTGCTTACCAGATTTTTTTTGTAGTTGCTTTTAATGATTTAACCATCACTAAAAGTTTCTCAATGGCAGCTTTTGTAGGAGCATCAGATATTGAATCAATATCAATGCTATCTACGGCAGTAACATACTTAACTTCTTCTTGATTCCTTGTGATATTAATTGGCTTATACTCTCTAGTCAGCATAATCTCTCCTTATTTATATTTTAGTCCAAGTGAATATAACCTATAGTCCTGACCAGTACCACTCTGCTCAATACTTACAAGCGGGCTAGTACCTGAAGTAGCAGCCATAGTTACATCTGCTAATCTAACCGTAGTCCCATCAGCTAAAGTATCTTCTATATCCCATGAAGATATAGTGTCATAGTTACTACCTCCATCACGACTTACCTTATAAGCAGGAGTACCACTAATTTGTTTATCAATCACCTCTAACACGATATTACTTGGTGCTGATCCTGCGAGTGGTGGCATATTAGTACCGCCAAATACTCGTGTCTTAAATGTACCCTGTAAGTTCGCACCGTCATAATTAAACTGTACTAAGTCAGTCGTTGCATTACCAGTAGTAGATTCCGACTTCATGGTCACAGCCATGCCTACCTTAACCGTTGTACCCATAGTCAGACCACCAGCAGCTTCCCAATTAGCATCAGAGATACCCTCAACGTCAGCCTCTTTCATCCTAAGTCTAGTGTTATTTTCAATAGCTTCACTAATGGCATGTACCATGTCATTGACCGTAGCGTTAGTCCAAGTCGTAGCAGTAGAGTCTGCTGTATTAGTATTACGTTGCCATGCAGAGCTATGGTATCTTGCTACTTCCTTCCATACTGTACCTGTCCATACAACTACCTTTACATTAGTGTCATTGTAAGCTGATACACCTGTCGGCATATGTATGACTGAGTAGTAATGGTAGGTGTCATAGTGGCTGTCAGTAAACGTAGTAGAGTCATTACTCCCATCCATATGTAGTAATAACTTAGTGTTAGAGTCAGTGCTATGTGCAGAAGATGGGACTGTTATCGTTGCACCAGTCCAACCTCGATCTGAGTCAGACCACCTAAATTCATCTATCCAACCATCCATTTCACCACCAGCAGCAGCAGATATATCACCACCAATCTGTAATGCACCAGATATATTTGCAGGGGTACCAGTAACAGAGCTAGTTAATACCTGATTACCTGCCACATAGGCGTAAATATTTGAACCTGATCTAACTAAAGCAACATGATACCAAGTACCTGCCGACAACCCTAAACTAGAACTTGCTTGCGCCCAATGATTACCACCGCCTGTCCTTACCTTCCATTCAACATCTGTAGTACCTGACAAACTAAAATGGTTATAGTTACTACTGTCTTCAAACTGAAGAACAATGTTTCCAGAACTAACTAGCGTCCTATGGTTCATCCAGAAGTCTATTGCAAAGTTGCCGTCACAATTCCAGTCATTGTGATCTGCTGTAGATATATAGTTATCACCGCCTGTCGAGACAGACATCATTTGATTAAACTTTGGTGATACTGTTGCCCCCGCAGCTGAACTATAAATATATAATTGAGCAAAGTTTGCTTGATCTGAACCACCTACCGTTGCTGTTATATTCATTTTATAATAACGATAAGCTGTGCTATTTGAGAAATCATCTGTAACATGAGAGTTATATGTTGTATTACCAGTGACTGTAAGGAGTGTTGTGTAGCTTGCATCATCATTGCTTCCCTGAAATGTATAATCTTTTGGAGACTGATCGCCCCAACCCCACCATTTTATTCTCATGCTTGTTTTAGCATTACCTGATCCGAAATCAACCTTAATCCACTTTGTTCCAGAATCTTCCCATCTACTGCCTGAACTTTCAGTCCCATCAAAAAGATTAGCGCAAGTACCACCACTTGCACTACAACTGACTCCAGCAGGTAATCCAGAACTATTTCCTGTTTCAAGCGTGTGGGTTGCTGGCATAGTATCAGTTGTTTTAATCTTAGCGTTCCCAGTAGCAGTCATAGTTTTGGCACCATCATAAGGCGTATCAGTAATAGCCACACTATTCATATCAGACCAAACACTTACGTCTTTAAGAGTAGCGAAGGTTGGTACTGTGGTTACAGGTTCTGTTATTACGTTTGATGTGACATCAGCAGTACCACCGACTTCCAATTGGAACTCGTCAATGTATCCATTCAGGTTTGCCCAACCAGGATACGATAGTCCAATACGCAATGCTCTAACTGGCGAATAATCAACGTCATCTTCCATCGTTACAACAGAACCAATCTCTGTCCCGTCTATGTACGCCCTCACCGATCCATTATCAAACGACAAGCATATGGCATACCATGTTGAGGTAGACGGTGACCAACTCCATCCACAATGCTGGTTACCTCCACCAGCCTTAGTATATGTAAATCGTAATAACGGAGAACCTGAATTGTAAAATTGGTTTATAGTCCAACCAGAAGTGCTGGCATCACCGTTACCCATAATTTCTACAGGTGTACCACTCGTATCAATTGCATTAAAGTATTGTCGCCATTTAAACTGCCATGTACCGCTGTTTGAAACTTGAAAATCAGCGTGATTGCCAGCCTGAATCCAATCTGCCGCCCCGTCACACGCCAGCGATGTAGCCCCAAAAACCTTTTGAGCCGTTGATGTGTTAGCATTACCATTCGCCGACCAACTATGAGTGCCTATAGAGTCTGTCCATGTCGTATTGTCGCCGTTGGTGCTATCCAGATGTAGTAAGACTTTAACTGTTGAATCTGGACTTGAGAACGCAGATGATTCGACTGTATATGAACTTGCAGTAATAATTGTACCAGCAGATGTATGCGTATTTAGTTGCACCTTCCCACCACTAAATTCAGTCATGCGAATAGTATACGTTCCAGTCACAGTTGATTGACCAAAGTTAGAACCTATTGTTAATTGAGTTGCAGAGTCACGACTGGCAATATCGTACCAGTTAGTACCATCTTGGCTAATCCTACCGTTATCACAATTAGCAGGCCATGTGCCTGAAGAAATAGTTACAGTAGCAGAACTGTTTGTAAAGGTAGCATTGGATGAACCAACTATTGCCGTAGTCCATTCCTGCTGAGTATAGTTAGACTCTGTGGTATACGCTGTGTCAGTAGTCTGTCCTGCACTGCCTCTAGTATTCTGCCAATATTTGCTGGTGTTATCATGAGCTATATTAGTAGAACCTGATATATTTATAGCTGTATTGTTTTGAGTAGAACCATCTTGGAAATCGTCTACAAAGCCATCGACAGTATTCAGTACGTTAGCTGAGTGATCTGATAGCCGTCTTGAATTAAGCATGAATATGTCAGCAGTATTAATATCTACCTGTGAATCAGTAGCAGACCCACCTAATAGTAAGAATTGTGTACCGTCATAGATAATTGTGTAAACACCACCAGATTCAAGATCATTTGAAGCCAGATCAACCATACCAGCACCGCCATACTTCTTAATGTTCTTCGCACCAACGCTATCGACATTAATTGTAGAAGCACCAGTATTACTAGCGTTCACTTTAATGTGATAGAACATATCGGCTGCGTATGAAGTAATGACAGGCGATGTGGTTAACGTATAGGTATTAGCTGAACCAGCCGTTGTATAGCCCCAATATGTTCCGTCTTTAATAGTAGCTGCTTCCATTCCAGCAGCAGAACTAGCTGCCGATGTAGCACTAGCTGATGCCTTAGTAGCATAATGTTTAGCACTATATTCAGAACCATCTACTTGGTCATCTTCAGCAGCAGTAGCCCATTCTTTTGCAGCACCACGACTCGAAGTGTCTGTTACACCTGTACCACCTACAGCCCATGCTTTAGCTGAATAGTCTGTACCAGTAACAGCACCGTCTACCTTAGTAGCATAATTGCTAGAAGAAGTAGCACTTGTAGAAGAACTCGTAGCTGAAGATGCAGAAGAAGTAGCACTACTTGCAGAATTTGATGCTTGAGTTGAAGAAGTTGTGGCACTAGAAGCCGAATTAGTGGCACTTGTACTGGCAGCACTCGCACTTGAAGCGGCAGCAGTGGCGCTAGAAGCGGCAGCTGTGGCACTTGCAGCAGCAGCAGTTTGACTGGTAGTAGCAGAAGCAGCATCTACTAACAAACGCCACTTAGCTGAATCAGTATTAGAAGATATAGGTTGACTGCCAGAAGAGGTATGTGCTGTTAAGCATATATATATGTTGTTATTGCTAGTGTCCTTAATAATATCTCTAACTACATAAGCTGTGCTAGCAGCCCAATTACCCTTAGATGTACCTATCTCTTGATCTGCATTTAAGTTGCCAGATGAATCAAATGCTAATAACTTACTAGCTCTATTAGCTGAAGTTGCAGATATTCTTACAGTACCAGCATCAGTAACACTATCAGCAAACCCAAAGCTCTCATCAGCATTTAATTGCACTTTCTGATTACGCATAGTTATCTTGTCTAACGCATCCTCAATAGTCTGAGGATTTATTTGACCGGTAACCGTATAGTCTGTAGTTTGGGTCTGTGCTATATTACGAACAAACACTATTGCTACACCAGATCCAGGTACGGTATCTGATTCAAATGTAACAGTACCACCGGCATCAGCACCTACGCCTGAAACAGTATAATGAGTGGTAATTGTTTTCTTCACACCGTCTAAATAAACATCAATCTCAGATTGATCAAATACTTTAAAAGAATAACTAAAAGCGGTGGTAGAATTATTACCAGTATGTGAACTCCTATTAGTTGTTGAGGTTAGTGTCATGTCAGGCTCCTAGTCAGTCAAAATTGATTTCTGGATTGTCTCTTATTATTTGTGAACGCCTTTTTGATTCAGCCAATAAATCGTCATTACCTATAAT
>VTLG01007718.1_pt1 | contig 32215 bp, 52 predicted proteins | sample 4694571 | NCBI WGS metagenome assembly VTLG01 (sample SAMN12604809, study PRJNA352737) | marine metagenome | biome: ENVO:00000447; feature: ENVO:00000209|ENVO:00000569|ENVO:01000036; material: ENVO:00002151; isolation source: viral sequences binned using virsorter ...
ACAAATTAAAAAAGATTAAATCAGACATAGACTTTGAGCAGAACATTAAGAAACTAATTAATGATACTATATTTTTAGCAGCACAAATTGGTGTTAAAGAAATCAAAAAAGGATTAGACACATCTACAGATATAAAAGGTAGAGCATTTAAACCATTAGCAGCTTCTACAATCAAACAAAAAAGAAAAAAAGGCCAACCAACCAAACCACTTATAGCAACAGGTATGATGAGAAGGTTACCTCCTGTTAAAGGTAAAAGTGGTAAATCTACAATATCTGTAGCCAAGAAAAGAACTGATGTATCACAATATCATGATCAGGGTGGAAGTACAGCAGGGCAACCTCCTAAAAGAGAATGGTTTGGTTTATCTAAAGCAGCAGAGAAAAAGATTAATAAAATGTTTAAATCTAAACTTGTAAAACTATATTCAAGACTATGAACACTTATGACGAATTAGGAATTAAAACATCTAAAATGTTTGATGATTTATCACTTATTGTAACATCTAACTTAACATCAAGGATAAACTCTATGAGATTATCAGGTATGGCAGTATCAGAAATAAGAAAAGTATTGATTGCAGATCTTATTGCAGGTGGTAGAATATTTGGGCAACTTCGTAATGGTGTAAAAAGAATATCTAAAAATACAATAGAAGAAGCAGGAAACATTGCTGCACAAAAAGCATTTGAACAAAAAAATTTAAAACAATACAAATGGATTACAGTAGGAAAGAATATATGTCCTGATTGTAAACCAAGACATGGGGAAACAGGAGAATTAGAGTATTTTAAGACTATAGGTATGCCTAAAAGTGAATTTAGTGTATGTGGTACTAATTGTAATTGTATGTTAGTTCCTATAGAGTATGTAGGGGAAGATTTAGAAACACCTATTAAGTATAAGAAATCAACAGAAGGGCGTAAATGATTAAAAGGGCTATTGTAACCCCTGATAAACACGCACCATTAGCAGATATGGCTGCAATTAAGGTAGTATGTAAAGCGATTGAACTATGTAAGCCTGATATATATATAGATCTTGGAGATACAGTAGAAGGAGATGCTTTTAGTCATTGGAAGTGGAAAAGAAAGAAGAAGCCACCATTAGAGTATATTCAGCCTGATATGGACAAAGAACTTAAAGAAGTTAATAAGTTGATGGATATAATAGATTATTCTCTTGATAAGGTAGATTGTAAGGAAAGACATTTTTGTCAAGGCAATCACGAGTTATGGCTTGATCAGTTTGTAGATGAACACCCATATCTACCACAATATAAAACAGAGAATGCCTTGATGTTGAAAGAAAGAGGATATAAGTTCCACCCTAATAGTGAGTTTTTAAAGATAGGTAAATTATATTTTCATCATGGTAACTTTTATGGTGGACAATATCATGCAGCAAATCATATTAGGAAATTAGGTTGCAATATAATATATGGACATACTCACGATGTTCAGATGCACTCTGCTACAATGTTAGGTGGGCAGGTTAGTGCGATAAGTTTAGGCTGTTTAAAGGATATGAGTAAACAATCTAATGCTTGGCTTGGAGGACGAGAGCATAATTGGAGTCATGCCTTTGCAATAGTAGATTTTTTTGATAAAGGGCATTTTACTACTAATGTAGTACAAATAATAAAAGGAAAAGCAGTAGTACAAGGAGAACTCATAGATGGGAATAAATAATGGATATTTTACAGATTATGGAACAATTTGGTATTCCTGTAGCAGTAGCGATGGCGTTCGGATTCTTTATATGGAAGCAAAACCGATTCATACAACAAACTCTGATGCAAGAGTTAGACGAGGACTTCAAGAGGTTGGAAGGTATTATTATTAAGTTAATAGATCAGCAGAAGTTAGTGCAAATGGAAGTAAAAAAGTTTCATGGAATATACAAATCTCTAATAGAAGTATATGCAAGAAAAGATGAGCAAAATACAGATAAAATTATGAGAATTATGGAACAGGCAAAAGATGAATAAACCTCAAAGAGTAAAAATAGAAACCCCTATTGGATCTATTGAGAGTGATAGTGGGAATCATTTGTTAGATATAGGAACAGTTATAATTGTAATTGTTGTATTTTTGATAACAAAAAAAATATTAACAAGGTATATAAAGTAATGGGAATATATATACCATCTATAATTAAGATATTAACCCCTGCTGTTGTTAAACAGATAATGAAATATGTATTTGATGAAAATGATTTAGATAAAAAGGTAAAGAAACTACAAAAAAGAATATCAAAACTTGAAAAACAAATAAAGGAGAAATAGTGGATATTAAAGATCTAATAGCAGGTTACTTATTTAATGACGAAACCAAGAAAAAAATCATCGATAAATTAAATGATAAGGTAGATGTACCTTTCATCAATGAAAAGACTGAAGAAAAAGTCCTTAATGCAGTATATGAGGCAGTAGAAGAAGCAATAAAATCAGTATTACTGAAATAATACTTTGAATAAACTGAAACTATTAATAAATTACAAGGAAGAATAATGAAAAATTCAAACGAAAATCCAACCACCGACAATCAAGGTGTCAAATCAGATTCCGTCCAAACAGACGCAAATGTTTCCGTTGAAACAACAGGCAACGATACTACTACTGTTGAATCAATTCCTTATGCTCGTTTTAATGAGGTTACTAAACAAAAGAAAGAGTTAGAAACTAAATTAAAAGAGTTCAATGATACGCAAGAAGCAAATCGTATTAAGGCTATGGAAGAACAAGGTAAGTATAAAGAATTAAATGCTGAACTTACTTCCAAAGTAAATAAATACGAGGAAAAACTTAATGTTTATGCTGAACAAGAAGCAAAGGTAAGAGAGGACTTATTATCTCAATTAGATGATCAAGACAAAGAAGTTTATGGATCTTTAAGTAATGATCAGTTAAGGAAGCATTTGTCAAAAGGGCAGAAGCCTCAACCTGCGAATACCAATACAACTCAACCAATACGAGATGTAAGCGGTAACAAAGTTGCAGATTGGACAAAATTAGATCCTAAAGATAAAAGAGATAATTGGGGATCAATTCTCAAGTCCTTCAAGAAATAACTTATAAATTTTTAATATAATACTCTATTTATAGAGTAGAACGGAGCAATAAACATGGCTATAACAGGCGGAATGTTAGGTGCTGCTCACACAACCTCAACAGCGGACGATTTTGTCCCTGAATTGTGGAGTGATGGTATCTACAGATATTTTGAAAGAGGAACAGTTTTCAAGAATTTAGTTGAAGATTATTCATCTTTAGTAAAAGGTGCAGGGGACACAGTAAATATTCCTCAAATCGATTTAGTGGCTTCTGCAAGTAAAGCAGCAAATACACTAATAACTTACGATGCTACTGCAACAACAGTAACTCAATTAGCAATAGATCAACACAAATACAATGCAATGCTATTTGAAGATATACTTGGAATACAATCAAATGCTGATTTAGTATCTAAATATACTCAAATGTTTGGCGAGGCACTTTCTCGTGCAGTTGATGCGAGTATTTGGGCTGAACTTGATGGTGTTAATGAGGGTGCTACATTAGGTACTGATGATGTTATATTAGCAGCAGAGTTTCAAGCAGCACTTGCTAATTTAGGCGAAAATGATGTTCCTTATATGGACGGAGATTGCTCATTTGTTGTTAATCCAACATTAGCAGCAGACATTATGGATCCTTCAGCAGGTATCTCTAAAAACTTTTGGAGAGCAGATGCAAGTGGTAGTGGTACAGTTCTTTATGATGGTGCTTCTAAAGGCTTCATAGGTAAATTGTTTGGTATTAATGTATATATGTCAAATACAGTCGCTACAGCAGGAACAGCAATATCAGGTGCGATTTTTCATAAATCTGCTGCTGTATGTGCAGTTCAACAAGATGTAAGAGTTCAGGCTGAATATTCAGTTGATGCTCTTGGAACTAAAGTAGTTGCAGACATGATATATGGTGCTAAACTACTTGATTCAGCATCTAACAAAAGAGGTTACAAACTAACTAATGCTTCATAAGCAATAGTTAAGTAAAACTTATATGGGGAGTGTTATGCTCCCCATATAAATAACAGGAGATTGCATGGCGAATTATTGGTATAAAAAAGATAAAAGAGTTTTAAGGGTTGATGATGATTTATCAACTGATAGACAAAAAGAATTAAAAGACAATGGTTATGTTCAGGTTTCAGATAGAAGAAATCCTGAAAACACTATCATTTCAAAACCAAAACCAAAACCAAAACCTAAAAAGAAGTCTAAAAAGAAATGAAAGATTTAAGTAAAAATATTAGGAATGGTGGTGTTGAAAAATTTACTGCTTCACAATTAGGTAAAATAACACAAGGAAAAGGAGATTTTCCTCGTATCAATTATACAGATGATCAGTATAAAAAAAATTACAATAAAATATTTGGAAAAAAAGGGAAGAACGAGTGATTATTAATGGGGGGAGTTGTGTTTTTCCTTGCTCGTTTTACGGTATCTTCCTTGTGATACTCTCCCCATTATATTAGGAGATAATATGCCGAGATTTGGTACAAGATCTAAAAAAAACTTAAAACATTGTGATCCAAGATTACATAGAATATTTAATGAAGTAATCAAAACAGTAGATTGTTCTGTAATTGAAGGACATAGAGATGAAGCAAGACAAAACAAATTATATGAAGAAGGTAAGACACAGGTTAAGTATCCTAATGGTAGGCATAATGCTTATCCTTCTCTTGCCGCTGATGTTGTTCCCTATCCTATTGATTGGAATGACAGAGAGCGTTTTACACTTTTTGCAGGATTCGTCAAAGGAATAGCAAAAGGTATGTATGGAATAGATCTTCGTTGGGGCGGAGATTGGGATAACGATTGGGAAGTTTCAGACAATAGATTTGATGATTTCCCTCATTATGAGATAAAGGAGAATTAAATGTTAGATAGTTTAAAAACAACAGCAGGATCATTTGGTGCAATAGCACTTGACTTTTGGAACATATTACCTGATATAGTTAGCTTAACAATCGGAGTGATGTGGATAGTGTACTTATACAACAAAATAAAATGGGAGAATAAATAATGGAATGGTTTATAAATAATTGGGATATTGCACTTGCAGTATTTTTTGTATTAGAAAAAGTAGTAAAATTAAGCCCAACCAAGTATGATGACATACTACTTGATATGGTATGGGGTGGATTAAAGAAGTTAGTAGGTAAGTAATGCCTTACGGAAAAGGAACATACGGAAAGAAAAAGGGTAGGCCTATGAAAAAGAAAACTAAAGTTAAAAAGAGAAGGTAGGGTTCTCGTATGGCTAATAATATAACTTTAGGCGAAAATAAGCCTTTAGATAAATATTTAAAGCCTATCAAGGTAGGTGGCAAGACTTCTCCACTTGAGATGTCTGCTCCCTACCCTGATGATAGTGTTAAAGGTAAAGTTAAGATTAATGGAAATTTAGAGATTTTAAATGATATTAAAATAAATGGTACAGTAACAGCAACAAATTCTTCTGTAAATAAATTTCAAGTTCAAGGGCAATATGAAGTATATGGAAGATATGGTAGTGTTAATACTTATTATGCAGGAAATAACAATTTTGGAACAGGTATTACAGAAGGCGATTGGGACGGTGGAAGTAAATATAACTATGCTCAATTTACTGCTGTAAGTGATGTTAAATTATTAGGTTGGAAATTTCATGGAGCATTTAGTAGTACTGTAGATTGGGAGATGGAAGTATGGCATACAGAAACTCCTGCTGATGGCGAATCAGATCCTGAAGAAGCAACTAAAGTTGGAGATACACAAAGTGTAAGCCCTACTGCTAATAGATTATACACATTAGGACAAACAGGACTTAGTTATTCGATACCTGCAGGAGATCAATTATATGTTTTAACAAGATATACGAGTGGAAGTAGTACAAAGTATAGTTATGGAACAGTTGGTTTTGAATTTACTTATTAAGGAATAAAAATGGAAAAAATACCTGATTCAGATAGAGAAAAAGGACAATATGAAGTTTTAGATATTATTATAGATAAATTAAATGAAATTATTGAAAAGATTAATGGAGAATAGATGGGAAGTTTAGTTGGCAAAAGTCCTGCAAATACATATAAAAGTTTATTAAAAGTAGCAGATGAAACTAATGGTGTTTCTACTTCATCTTCACAAATAGAAGATGGAGAAGGTACAGCTACTTGTTTAAGTGTAAGTGATGATGCTTTAGTTATTCAGCCACAAAATGATAATACTGTGGCAACATTTGCTGTTAGAGCAACAGGTGGAGATTATGTTTGTAAAGCAGACACATCAAATTCTGTATTAAAAGTAGGTTCAACATCTACTGCTGCTAACACTCAAATATTGGAATTTCATGTTCATGATATAGTTCCTGTTGCAGGAACGCATTATTTTGTTGGTAGAGGATTAGCTAAATATGTAATGCTAAATGGAGTTACTGAACTTGCTAATGGAACAGGCACAGATCCTGCTACTACTTATGATGGAGGAGCAACTACTGATGAATTAATAGCCAATTTATTTATAGCACCTATCGATTTAACTGTAGATGCTTGTAAGTTTATGGTTTCTACAGATACAGATACAGATACTGTTATTAATGTTCATCTTTATAAATTTACAATGAGTAATGCAGGGGACACAGATGATGGTAATTTATCAGGAGGTACTTTACTTGCAAACGGACAAGCGACAGCAGTAGATAGAAATGTTATTAAAACAGTAGATTGCACAATAGACAGTTCTGCTGTATCGGCAGGAGAAGTTATTGCTTGTTTTGTTGAAAATGAAACAAATACAAACGATATAAGATTAAATACACAAGTTTTATACCACTTTAATTAGGAGAAAAAGATGGCAAAATTAAATACAACTTTAAAAATAAAAACACCAAAAGAAGAATTTAATATGGAAATGTTAGATGATTATACGGAGGTATATAGACAAAAGGCTTTAGTTGATAATGAAGATGCTTTTATTAGTCTAACAACAGTATCAAAATCAGCACCATCTATATTGAAAGGTTCTAAAGTTATTCTAATTAAAAACCATAGCAAAGTTGGTGTAGAATTACAATTTCAAATTAATGAATTTGGAAATGTTAGTAATTTTGATACTTATGCAGAAGGTTGGAATGTAAATCAATATTTAGCAGGAGAAGAATTTATGGTTTTGCCTAATCAATATATGTTAGGATATACTGCTGATGCTTCTGCAGGTAATGCTAAAACAATAGATAATCAAGGTGGTTATGATGTTCATTCAACATTAGCAGTAGATAGTACAGCAGATGCAGATAGTGCTACAGCAGATGGTATAGTTGGAGATGCAAGTGCTACAAGATTATATTTAGAGCCTTATACAAGTGCTACTAATTGCACAGCAAATTTATTTTATGTTGGAGATCTAATAAGAATAGATGATGAGATTATGAAAGTAACTGCAATAGGAGATAAATCTGATTTAGCAAACAATTATTTAGATGTAGAAAGAGGATTGTATGGATCAACAGCAACTACAAACACAGCAGATGATGAAGCTGTAGAATTTGCGTTTTTTAATACTCAATCAGACTTTGATGCTTTTACTTATGCACAAACAAACGAAACAGGAAGATTTACTGCAACTAATATTTTTGGAAAAGCAAGAAGTTTAACTTACAACAATGGTGTTGTTAAAGGCTCTTTTGCTATGAAATTTTACGAAGCAGGTTATCAAGAGTTGGGATTAAGTGGTGTTACATCATCAGGTAATTCAGGATTAACTGCTTCAACTGCTTACCAATTTCAAGTTGCGGTAGATGGTGGTAGTGCTTATGATGTTGATATAACCACAGATGCTTCTGATTTATCTGTAGGAAAACTTTTAAATCTTATGCAGACACAATTTGATCAGGCTTATTATGCCTCATCAGGTAACTTAAAAGGTAAAAAATTAACAGTAGGAATAGTTAATGGAGATATAAGATTTACTTCAGGACAAAGAACAAGAGCAAGTGCAGTAGCATTATCTGATTCTTCAGGTGGAGATACAGATCTATGGGGTGTTGGAATTATACCTGCAGTAGCAAATGTTGAACCTGCTATTGGTGCTAAATTACCTGATGATACAGTATTTGATAAAGTTGATTATATAGAATCAAAAAATACACAAGTATTTTCTTATGATGATGGAAAAGGTAACATTATAGGTGGAGAGGCAACAGGTACATTAAATTATACAACAGGAGCATTAGATATAACAGGGCCTCCAATGGCTGAATTTGTTGTTAGTTTTAATTATGATTCTGCGTATAGTGGAGGTGTTAATGCTACTGCAAGTCAGCAAAATTGTATAAGAGCAATATCAGCAAGATCAATGAATAGCAAAATAGATGCAGATGTTGAAATTATTGGATTGATATAGGAGAAAAATATGGCGACAACAACATTTAGTTATGCAACACAAGCGAATTTTAGAGATTATTTTCCTCATTTAGTAGGTAGTGATAATAAAAGTCCTGTATATAATTGGACAAGCACAGACACGAGCAATCAGTATCAAGCAAATAATACAGGATTAATTACTTTATTATATTTTGATGGAGTAGAAGGAACATCTGTAGGAGATAACCCTAATGCTAATTATGAATTTAATTATTCATCAGCTACAGATTCTGTACAGATATTTTTAACAACAAGTGCAGGAGGAACTCTTGATCCTAATGATATACTTGTAGAAGCAGGTAGTGATTGGACAACATTAATGGATAGCCAATTATATAGAGCCTCAATGGAACTTAATAATATGCTTGATAATCGCTTTCCTAACCCTATTCCTAAAAGTTTTATTCATTCTGATGCACCAAGTTCAGATACAGCAGAATATGACGCAATACTCGTTAAATTAACTTGTTATATTGTAGCAGTAAATCTTCAAAGATCAAGTGGAAATTGGGAAGATGCAGAGGTTATACAAGAACAAATCACAAATCTTGATGGAACAGGTATGGTTGATAAGCTAAACAAAGGAGAGTGGAAGTTATCTTTTGAAACTGATAAAACTGATTCATCAGGAGATATTATAGAAGTAACAAAAGCAGGTAGTATGAATTTAGTAGAAACATATGGATCATGGACAGGTATTAAATATGATCGTATTCAGCTAATTTGTACAACAGGTGGTGCTTACGGAACAGCAAGAATGACTATTAAAATGCATGGTGGAGATGCTTTATATGGTGCAGAATCAACAGATTTTGAAGTTACAGGTGGTTTAGATCTTATAGGTAACGGATTATATGTAAGATTTGAAGGTGCAAGTATGAATACTAACGATAGGTGGGATATAGAAGTAAGAAACAATACTATGATACAATCAAATGCACAAGGAATAAGAACTATTACTGCAATAAGGAATAAATAATGGCTGTAACCTATGATAATGTAGCATTTGGAAGAATTGAAGAAGCATTAAAGCAATATATTGATGATGAGTTTCAGAATGTATATATAAGCCCTAAATTTGTGGATAGAGGTAATGAATTTATTAGAATTAATCTTTTATCAAGCACAAATGAGGAAACATCAAATGCTTACGAAATAAGGGTATATTCTGTTGTTTTGAGATATTATCATAAATGCGATATGTCGCAGGTAAGAATTAATGAATCAGTTAAAAAGAAATCAGATAGGCTAAAAAAACATTTACTTGATAAGCAAACTTATTCAGATAATTGGGCAGAATTAAGTGTTGATGAAATTACTTATGATGTTCAAGATGCTGAAAATGAAGATAAAGATAATTTGTATATAATAGAATATACATTAACACTAACAAACTATAACCATTTCAATTAGGAGAAGTTATGAAACTTAAAGCAACGGGTGCTTTTAAAGAGTTAACAAATAAACACTTTGGAGTACATAAAGTTAAGACATTGGAAACAGGTGGAGTTTTAGAGATAACATCTCCTGATTCAATTCCTGCTGAAGTATTTGCTACTTTACAGGAAGTCGGAAAACCAAAACCAAAACCAAAAAAAGTAGCAAAAAAGACTACGGAAGGAGTAAATAATGGCTCAAGCAACTAATTATTTTCCATCACAAAATGTAAGTGTATGGTATGAAAAAGAAACAAAGGTAGGCAGAAGTCAAGATGATACAGTTGATAATGCAGGTTTAACAAAACTACAAACAACCTCATTTAGTATTCCTGAAGCAAGTGTACCTGTAGAATATTCTGCACAAAGAGCAGGAACTTTTACTATGACTGCAAGTCAAGGGCATCATTCTCAGGGAACTAAAATGTGGACATTTGACACCACATTAAGAGGAACACCAAAATCAGTATTATTAGCAACAGAAGCAGTATTTGAAGATGGATCAAGTGAAGCAGCATTAAATAATGATTATGCTTTTCCAACAGCACAATATAAACATGATGCAACATCATCTCCTGCAACATTTAATATAAGATTTATAGATGCAGGTGCAGATGCAACATTACATAATATTGTTTGTAGAGGTTGTGTAGCAACAGGATTTACACTAACAGAAGATATTGGTTCTGAAGGTGGAGAACTTGTATGTACAATTAATTGGGCAACAGCATACACACCTGATAATGCTTCTGCACAAGCAGATGATGATATTGCAAGTCCTGCTTATGACACAGGAACACCTAAAAACATAAGAAGTTTAGCATCAGGTAGTACAGGTATTAATGGTGGTGCATTAGAAGAACTTGTAATACAATCTTGGGAATTATCAGTAACAAGAAGCCTAGAAAGAATCAGTTATATGGACACAACAGATGGTGGCTATGAACCATTTGGGTATGCTATGGTAGGTGGATTTGAAGTTACAGGATCTATTACAGCAATAAGAAATGATGATGTACATGATTTACTTGCTAAATTCTATGATAGTAATACAGTAGATATTAACATTCAAGAATCATCAAACTTTGCAATAGCACTTGATAAATGTTTATTAAATGAGCCATCTATTGATAGTGGTGGTGCTGTATTAATGGAAACAATACCATTTACAGTAGTAGGTGCAGATGATATATCATCATCAACTAAAATGTTAGGTATTACAATAGCATAATAACAAGGAGAACGAGCAATGGAAAAAATAGATCTTGTAATTAAACGAGATGGAAAAGTTGAATCTAAAAGGGAAGTAAGTCTAAAAGATATTAATCTTGATGAGAGATGTGAACTTATGGATTTGATGATGCAAGTGTCAAAAGAAAATAACTCTAAATTTTTTACCAATATGGTAGAATGTATTAGAGTAGCAACTGATATGACAGATGAACAAATCAATGAATTTTCTAATGAAGAAATCATGGAATTATTCAGAGTTATAGGAGATGCTTTAAACAAAAAAAAGTAGATGAAATTCTATTTAGATTAAATGTATGGTACTATTATAAAGGTTGTGAGATGGTAGAATATTTTATAACCTTCCCATACGAAGCACAAAGTTTAACTTTAAACAAAAAAATAGAATTTAAAAATATAGAAGATGTTTATGCAGAATTATGTAGATGTTATGATAAATCGTTTAACAAATATCCTATTGGAGAATCTTTATTTGTTTCACATTTATTTTATTCCAACCCTACAAATTTTTATGATCCTAAAATTCAAAATAGAATTAAAAAAGTTCAATATTCTTTAGAATCTAATACACCTCTATATTCTACAGTACAAGATACACCTGCATTTGTGGTAGATGAATTTTTAATATATAGTGCTGAAAAAGAACATTGTATTCAGCATCTAACGAAAGAAAGAAAGAAAAAAGATGGCGATAAAAAATAAATATGTATTAGAATTTAATTCCAAAGGTGTCAAAAAAACAAAATCAGATGTAGATAAACTTGATAAAAGCCAAAATAAATTAGCAAAAAACGCCAAAAAATTAAAAGCAGGTATGTTTATAGTAGGTACTGTTATTCTTGCAGCAGGTGGTTACGCAGTTAAAACAGCAGCACAATTTGAAAAATTACGAACAAGATTAAACACTATGTATGGTAGTGTTAATAAAGGAACAAAAGCATTTCAAACATTCAATAAAATTGCAGCAACAACACCATTTGCAGTTAAAAATGTAGTAGAAGCAGGTGCTGCACTTAAAGCATTTGGTATGGACGCAGAAAAAAACATTAAAGGTGTTGCAGATTTAGCAGCATTTATGGGAGTAGATGTAGTAGAAGCAGCACAAGCAATGGGTAGAGCCTTTGCAGGTGGAGCAGGAGCAGCAGATGTATTAAGAGAACGAGGGGTATTAGAATTAATTAAATCATTTAAAGGTGTAGATGATTTAACAAAACTTACATTACCTGAATTTCGAGAAGCACTTGAACAAGCAATAACTGAACCAACACTTGGTATATCAGGTGCAACATCAGCACTCGCAGAAACATTTGAAGGTACATATTCTAATATGATGGATTCAGTAGATAGATTAGCATCAAAAATGGGAGATGCTTTATTGCCTACTGTTAAAAATGTTGTTAAAGGTATGACAAGTTTTATTAATAGTATGATTGATAATGGAGATGTATTTCAACAAGATATAAGAAATATAAGACAAGAAGAAAATGAATTAAGAAAAATGACATCAGCCATTATTAATGGCAATATACCACAACAAGCAAGAATTGAAAAATTACAAACATTAAAAAGAGAGTATCCTGATTTTTTAGCTAACATAAAAGCAGAAAATGCAACTAATGAAGATATAGCAAATTCACTTAAACTTGTAAATGAGCAAAATGATATTAGGATAGCTTCACTATTACAAGAAAGAATGTTAAAAAAATTGTTAGATGAAGAAAATGAATTGTTAGATAATCAATTTAATTCTTATTTAGCATTAACAGAACAAGCAGAAGATATAGGTGCTGCTGCGAGAGAAGTAATGGAAACTATGGCACTTGGAGATAAATTCTTTGATGCTCCAACAGGTGCTTTTGTTGATTTAGATCAGTATAGACAAAATAAAGAAGTAGTAAGAGAATTGGCGATTGAAGTGGCAGGATTATATGATCAGTACAAAAGAAATGAAATAGGTGCTAAAGAATATATAAGTTCAATACTTGAGATAATGGAAACAGAAACTTTAAGTGTTGGATCTCTCAATTATAAACTTAGAGGATTTTATAACCTAAATGCTGCACAAAATCAATATAACGAAGATACAAAAATATTAAATACTACTTTGGATCAAAATAGAGCAAAAATAGATGATCTTACAGGAGATATTAATTCATTAAAAACTACATTAGAAAATACCACAACTGAAGGAACTTGGGAAAATTTTAAAGAAGCTGTAAACGAATCATTGAGAGATATTGAACTTCCTAATTTTTTAAGTAATATAGAAAAAATACCTATTGTTGCTACAAGTGCAGCAGAAGGTGGATTAAAAGGTTTTGCTAAATTTAGTGGTAAGTTTCACAACTTTTTAAAAGATTCAAATAAAGATATGATTGGTTTTGCAGGTTCAACTATAGATGCTATGGGTGCTATTGGTATGTATGCTGCAGGGGACGATAAAGCAAGATTAAAAATACAAAAAGCAATGGTTATAGGTAATGTGGCAAAAGGTATTATTGATATATGGACAAGTCCTGCACCTTCAAATCCATTACAAACAGCAAGAGCAGTAGCAGCAAGTGCTGCACTTGTAGCACAGGGTGCATCACAAAGAAAAGCTATTGATCAGCAAATTGCAGAAATAGATAGTACAAAAGGAGAAATAGGGCAATCAGGAGGAGTTACTTTTGCTCAATATGGTATGAATCAAGTTGTAGATGGAGCAACTCCAATCGTAGCAGGAGAGGCAGGAGCAGAGTTAGTACAAATTACACCACTTGAAGGGCCTAATGTTGATGGGCCACAAGGATCAGGTAACATTATAATATCAGGTAATGTTTTAAGTAGAGAGTTTGTAAGAGAAGAATTAGCAGATGAAATAAGAGAAGCTATAAGACAAGGATATGATTTTACATAATGTCAAATTTTATTACAGACACATCAGGAACAAATCAATATATAATACCCCTTATAGTTATATATAAAGGTATAAGAGCAGATGATTTTGAAATTATAGATCAAGTATCAGATAATGATAAGATTTTTTTATCTACTCAAAACATTCAATTTGATGGTAAGTATTTTCAACCATTACTTAATAAAGCACCAAAAATAACACAAACTATAGATACTCAATCTAAAAAATACAGAATACAAACTGCTTCTTTAGATATTAATAATTCAAAATTTCATGGTAAAAGATTTTCAGATAATATAAAAGATATTACAAATTGTGCTGTTAGAGTATATTTTAAATCACAATCTTGCAAAACATTAGATGATTGCGTTTTAGTATCTCAATCTACTATAACAAGATATAAACAAAAATCAACAAAATTAACATTATCTTTAGAAGATATAACACTTACATCATTACAAAAATTATTACCTGAATTAACTCCTGATACAGTAGAGTTTGCATTAGAAGATAGATTAAAGCCTTTTCCAATAGTGTATGGCCATGTTGATAGAAGTCCATTAATAAAAAAAGTAGATCCATTAGTTAGCACATCAGAAGGAGATGAATCTGTAGATATTTTACTTGCAGATACTTTACCTATATCAAAATTTATAACTCAAAATTCTGAACAAAATGTACCATTAGTAGTACAACCTAAATTAATAGAAGGCTCTCCATTATATATTTATCAATCAGATTATGTTAATTTATCTAATAGAGTTCCTGAAGAATATACTGAATTATTAGAATTTAATAATGATTTACCACTATATGAAATTCAAAACAATCAAATAATTACCACACCTACATTCAAAAGTTTTCAAGTTGCAATACAAAGAGAGTATGATTTTGATGTTCCTGCTTTTGGTAGAATATTAAGACAGGTAGTTGATTTAGAAGGAAAAGTTAAAAAGGATTCCGTTGAAGTACATGGTAATGGTGCAACAGATAACCAAGGACAAGGTTATCAGGTGGGTGGTAGATTATATGCTACAGAAAATTGGAGTGATTATCCTAATCAAGCAAATTTAACGGAATATACCATGACTAATACAGAATGGTATGATGATATGTGGCAATCTCAAAATTATTCGGCAATGGATAGATTTTGTTTTCCATTTCATACTGATCTTTACGAACAATGGACACCTGATGTAAGGCCTTATAATTTAGAAAATGGAACATCATTAGAATCAGATCCTATAGAAGATAGTATATTGCCAATATGGAAATTACCTTATTATAATGTGCCTCCATATCAAGATGGAACTCCAAGCCAATTTTCTTCTGATACAGACAAATTTATTAATCATATAAAAAATGACGATACAAGAGGTTTAGGTTGGGGTGGAAAAGGGCATTCTAATGGACAACAAGATGGTACTTATGTATATTGGGAATTAATATTAGATAATTTAAAAGTAAAAAGTAAATGTATTACTTGGTATTTGGGCGAAGTTATGACTTATGATTCAACACCAACAAGCCAACAAACCCACCAAAGTCCAACAGGTATTCCTCATTTATTTGTGGGAACAAGTGGTATGTGGGGAGGAGATATACCAATATATCCTCATAACCATAATGATGGACTCTTATCATTTCCTGCATTTGCACATTCAAATGATATAACATTTACTGATGATATGATCAGTAGAGAAATAACTCCATACTTTGTTCAAACAGGAGATAATTATTCAGGTTATCTTATAAAAGATTTTGCAACAATAAGTGATTGGACATCTACTGATCAATTTAAATCCATAAAATTTGGGCAGCCTAAATATACTCATCAAACTCAAGGTGAGGCTATGCTTATGGATACTCTTGGAGCATTAAATTATGTACATATATTACAGGATATATTTATAGAAGATTCTCATACTGTTACTTGGTATGCCAATGTATATGGAAGAAAAAATGACAACCTTTATTGGAAGCCTTTTAATTCATTTTTAACAGAAACACTACCTGAAGATATTTCTGAATTGTCAGTTATAGAAATTAGAGATTATATTAAAAGTATTGGTTATAATTCTAATGATACAGGTGGGCAATCAGGTTGGTTGGTTGCTGCAGATGAAGATCTACCAAATCAATACAATTTACAAGACATAACAGATGGTATGGAAGTTGTGCCAAGCAATATGTATTATCTTAATTTTAATGGAACTATTGCATATTATAGTGATGGATCATGGAATAGTGCAGCATTTAATTCCAATAATCCATTTATATTATTTACAGAAACACCTCAAAGAATTAATTTAGACTATAGTTTTATTAGAATGCACTACTCACTTGAAAGTAGTAGTTGGGAAGAAGGTTTTACTCCATCTCAAGCAGATGATGAAGTAACAGTTAGATATAAAGCAAGAGGTTGGAAAAGCTATATTTATCAACCTGAAGTAAATATTAATGATATGGTAGAGCAACCACATGAAATTATTATAAATTTATTATCAAACGAATTAAATTACAATAGCGATAATTTTGATGAACAATTAATAAAAGATATATTTATTGCACATCAAGGTTGGAAAATGGCTTTTACTCTTACCGAACAAAATTCATTAAAAGAAACTATTGAAAATTTAGCGACTAATAGCAAAATATTCCCAAGATATTCATCATCAGGTAAATTTACATTTGATACTTTTAAAAATTACTATAATATGTCAGATGTAGATAAAGCAATTAAAAAATATGATGTTATAGATTGGACATTTGATATAAGCAACATTGAAGATATATATAGCCAACATAAATTGTTATATAAATATGATTATGGTAAAGAAGATTTTTCAAGGGTAGTTACACCTTCAATTAATACAATAGATTACGATTTTAATGATTATGCTGCTATGACTGAATTTTTATATGGGTATCTTGATAATGAAGATTTAATATATAATATTAAAAACTTATACAATAAAACTGATGAAGAAAATGAAAATCAATTAGAAGCAATGTATATTAGAGATAGATATACAGCAGAAGAATACAAAAAGTATATAATGATGCAATCATTAAATCAAAAATTACTTATTAATTTATCATTATCTACAAAATATTCAGATCTTGAAGTAGGTAATATTATATATATTGAACAATTATCTGATGAATTAGCATTTGGGCATAAATATTTTGCATACGAATCAAAAGGGGGACAATTATTATATCCATTTTATATCATAACAAGTGTTAATAAAACAACAGATAGAGTAGATGTTAAATGTGAAAGGTTACATAGATTGCAATATGGGTTACCTGCATTTTTTGTAGCTAATTTAGTTATAGGAAATAATCAACCACAAACACAATCAGAAATTAAAGAAGTAGAAGATAGTGGAGAAATATTTTCTAATACTATAAATTATGAAATTCCAATGCAATCTATATCAGAAGATACTCCTGAAGATTATGATCAAAGTTTGATAATAGATTGGTATAGTGGTAATGTTATGGAAGGAATGCAAGGAAGTTCTGTAAGACTTGATATAATACAAACAAGTGAATATGATCTACCATCTACATGGAGTTTTGTGGTTCAAGATAGTGGTGTAGCTTCAGATGTTGAAACTCCTAATTTTGATATAACAAGTTATCAAAATGGCAATGGAGATGGATATGTTATTGCAACAGCAAAAGAAGATAATATGACAAATGCTATAAAAGAAGGTTTAATTAGTATCATATTAGATAATAATGTATATAATAGAAATTTTACTCAAAAAGTATTTGAAGAACCATCTTATGAACAAGGAGATCTTAATAGAGATGGTGTTGTCAATATATTAGATGTAGTTATGGTAGCTAATTATATTGTTGGAGAACAAGAATTAGATGAGGAGCAACAGCAATTAGGGGATATGAATGGAGATGGTGGCATTAATGTGGAAGATCTTTTATTATTATTAAATAGGATAACAGGAGCATGATAAAAGCACAAATAAATAATGGGGAATTTAAAATTTTTAATAATATACCTAATATAGCTGCAATAGAATTACACTATAAGGGTTCTGTATATATAACACCAACATTGCCTGAAGGTTGGTTTTTAAGAGCAGGTAAAAATAAAATAATTATAGCAAATTTAGGTATTAATAGTTTAAGTGAAAATACATTGTTTAAATTTGAAGGTAAATTAAATATTAATGTATCATTTGCTATTACAAAAACATTAAAAAAACATTTTATTTATATTAAAAAGACAAAAAGAAATTGGAATAATAGTTATTTTTTAGGATCTGAAATAGATAAATTAAATGAAAATTGGGAAACAATTAAAAGTACCAATATATCTAAACCTAAAACAAATTTAACATTTCAAAACAATAGTAGTTACAATATTAATAAAGAAAATAAGCCTATTGTTAATTTGCCTAAACAAAACAATTTATACACAAAGGGCAATGAATATACATTAAATGGAAAAAATTATATTGGATATTATCACATACATACAGATGTTAATGTTGCTATGACAGGAAGAAGGCACACCAAATCATCAGCTATGTTGCAAAAAACATTACGAGAAGAAATTAAACAAAATACGAGAAAAATACGAGAAATTTCTCGTAATACAGGAGGTTATTAATGGGGTTTCAAAGGGTAGTTAGGCCACGATTTTTTATAGACATGATGAGTTATCTTCATGCTACAGGGCATGGAGAATATTTTGCTCATAATGATGATCATCATTCAAGTGTCCCTACAAACAATCAAATTCATTATGGAGAAATAGCAGATTTATTATATTGTAATACTTCAAGTTTAATTAAATTTACATTAAATGGATCAACTACTTTGTTTAGCTATAAAGATCAAAACGGAAACAAATTCCCTACACTTCCAATAGATTGTTTAATAGTATTAAATCATAATTTAGAAGGCACAAGTTGGAGTGGTGGTATAAGAGATTCTGAAGATAATTCAACTGTTCAATCATGGGAACAAAGTGAAGATTTAATATCAAATTCTGCGTATAGTGGGCATAATGGTTTTACAATAAGATTAAGAGATAATGTTTCTTACACAACAGATGCTTCAAGGTTATATTTTTATACATTAACAGATGCAAATAATGTAGGCCAAAGATATATGGGTAGCTATTTCTTTGGTAAATCATTTGTTCCACCACATAATCCTAATTTATCAATGACTGTAAGCAATACATTTGATGGTGTAAAATCAACAAAAACAAAAGGTGGGCATACTATAAGTAATGCAGATTTTATTGGCAATCCATTATGGAGTGGGCATAATGCTTGGGAATTGTGGAAATATTCTACAGATCCTTCTGCTGCACTACCAAATGAAAATCCTGATGCTACACAACAACAAATGTTTGTAGAAGATTCTAAAGCAAATCTTGGAAGATTAGGTAGAAGATCTTGGAATTTTACATTTGATTTTGTATCTGAATCTGATGTGTTTGGAGCATTAGAACAATCAAACATAAATCCTTTTAATAGCACAGGCACATATCCTGATGATTCAGGCGAAACATTTCAAACAAAAGGTTACGATAATCCATTTTTAGAAGAAGAAAACTTTATTAATAGAGTTTGGATACCAACATTAGGTGGAACAATTCCTATGGTTATGCAAGTAGATCATACAAACAACAATCCTGATCAATTTGCTATTGTAACTATTAGACAAAATAGCTTCACAGTAAGGCCTAAAGCACCAAATCTTTATACATTGTCTATGACATTAGAAGAAACTTGGTAAAATAAACATCTACAAAAAGTAAAAGCCCTCAATTAAGAGGGCTTTTTTGTTTCTACTCACTTTGGAGGGGAAAAAGGGGACTAACCTTTGTGTGCATTGGTTAGATGATAAGAAAGGAAATAAATCAGTCCCCTTTTTTAGATGATTCTTTTGCTTTTCTTTCTTTTTCTTCTTCAAGCATTCTTTTGTACTGCTCATTTTCAAGCAATTCTTCATAGTAATCTACTAATGCTTGTTCTATCTTTTCTACTATTTTTTTTGCTTCATGTACAGATTTTGCATCAAATATCTTTTTCAAACTATTTTCAAAAGCATTAGGTTTGCAAACTTTACATTCAACTGCTATAGGAATCCAACGAGAGTGCTTATTAAAAATAGTATTAACTTTTACTATCACTTCTTCCATTGATTTAATGGTTGATTGTTCTGTTTGTTGAATAACCGCATTTGCAACTTCTTCTGCACTTGCACAAGATTCTTCTACACCTATACCAAGATTTGATAATGCTCTTGCTCTTGATGATGTTTCACAATTCTCATAATGAGATGTTTTGTTTATGAATGTAGATCCACGAGTTTCTTGTGCAATTCCTGTAAATGCTCTTTCAGGCACTTTTACATCAGGTGTTACTTTTGTTACCATTACAACAGAATCTTCTGTATCTGATGTAATTTCAGTCTTTATAGAGCCATTTGGATATAATCTATGGAACTCTAATAGTCTGTGTTGCGTTAAAACATAAGGTTTTCCCTTAATATCTACCGTAGGTAATGCTTTATTATCTTTACCCATTTATTTCTCCTTGTTTGTTATCAAATTTTATATTAGCATTAATTTTAGTTTTTGTGTGTCCATCAATTCTAACAGATAAATATATCATTTTTTGTGGATTTGGTTTTTTAGGTTCTATGTATAATTCATGAAATTTTATTGGTTTATCATCTCCATTATACCAATGTGTTAATGGTATAGTTGAACCTTTAGGTTTATTTTCTAAATACGACATATTTTTTTTATCTAAAAGTGCAAATTTCCACCTTTTACATAAACTACAATATGATTGAATACCACAATTACAACTCATTTATTTCCCCCTATATATTTATTTAAAGATATTGCAGACATCATAGCACGAAACAAAGTATTGTATCTTCCACACTCTTTTGATTCTGTATGTTTGTCATTTAAAATATGTACTATATATCCAAAATCATCATTTATCTGAATATATATATTAGGATTTGCTTTAAGTTGATATTCATCATCATAAAGCATAGGTTCATCTGATTCTATTAGTTTAAAATCATTATATTTTTTATTTAATTTCATTTTATTTCCCCTTGTTTTTTTAATTAATCTATTTTAAAAGATAGTTTCAAACCACCAACACCAACACCAAATTCATTACCATTTAATAAATGTTTGAACTTGCTGCTTGTTAAGTCCTCACTAATTAATTCTCTAACTTTTTTTATTTGTTCGTTAGTAAGTCCGTCTTGATTAATATCTATTGTTAATTTCATTTTATTTCCTTTATGTTGTTTATCATTTAACCTAAAACAAGTTAATACCTTTATTTTTCTTAAACAAGAAAATAATGAAAAAACTTTATAAACAAGTTAGTTTCTTCTTATAAAAACAGATTTAATTAAAAAAAGTGTTTTGAATTGTGGTTGATTGTTTAATATAATTCAATAGGAAAAACAAGGGAATTTATGAAAAAAGGTTGGATCAAAATACATAGAAAGATATTAGATAATCCGTTAGTAAAATTCTCTAAAAATTATAGTTATGCAGAAGCATGGCTATACTTGTTATTAAGGGCAGCATATACTGATCAGAAAGTTTTGATTGGATCTGAAATATATAACCTTAAAACAGGAGAGATCATAACATCACAAAAGAAATTATGCAAACAATTTGGTTGGGGAAATAGTAGATTAAGGACATTCCTTAAATTGTATGAAAAAGATAATATGATTAAGATAAAAACTAACAGCAAATTAACACACCTAACTATCATAAATTACAGAACAAATCAAGTAGAGCAAACTGCTACTAAATCACAAACAAATCAAAAGCAAATACATAGTAAGAAAGAAAAGAAATCAAAGAAAGATATAGATCAAAGATTTGATGAATTTCAAAACAGGGTATTAGCAGAAGGAATAAAACAAGTTCCTATGATAGATCCCACCTTAATTGAAGCATTTACAGATTATTGGACAGAGAAAAATATAAGTGGTAAAAAGATGAAATTTGAAATGCAACAAACATTTGATATAAAAAGAAGATTATTAAAGTGGGTAAAGAATAACGAAGATTGGAGTTTTGAAAGTAAATCAAAAAGTTTAGATACTAAATTTCCATTAGATAAAACAGGTAATGCAAGAATTGGTATTTGTAGCAAATGTCATACTACAGTATTTTTAGCAGTAATAAATCCAATATTAGATAGTAGTTGTTGTAATGCAAAAATAATAGGGAGAAATAAATGAAAGATGTTAAAAGTTTTTTAATAGGATTTTTATTAGCAGTAGTATTGTTTTTATCACTTGGTTTTACAGATGTACAATTAGGAAGTGTGTCTTGGAAGCCTTTATATGTTAAAATAGTAGAATAAGGAGATCTTATGATAGTAGTATTTCAATTTGCAATATTTTTAATCTTTTTTATTTTAGCAGCAGAATTATACATTGCTGTTAAGTATAGCATAAAGGAGAGATTATAATGGACATAATGAAAATAATAGATAATGATGAATTTATATTCTTTTTAACTTGGTTAGCAGAAGAAAGAGATTGGAATGCAAGGGAAATTATTTCTGTTGTTCAAAGGCCAAGTGGTTATCAAAAAGAGTATGATCAATATTTAGAAAGTGAGAGAGAAAATGAATTGGTTTAACATATTTGTTTATTTAGGAATGTTCATAATAGGAGTATTGTTTTGGGCATTTGTAGTTTATTATGTACTTGATTGGCTTAAATAGGGGGAAAAAATGATTGAATCTGAAGAAAGACATTATAAAGAATGTAAATTAGGCGACAAGTGCGAGAGATGCTTTTGGATTTCAGAGGCACATTGGGCATTTTCTGAAGCAGGAATGGTAATAAGGGCAGAGCAGCCAAAAGATAAAATTGAAGTAAAAGAAGTTGGTGCAGTAGTGCCAAGATCAACAGACAAAAACAAACACCCATTATACGACTATATAATGGAAAAGTTCAAAGGAGAATAAATGAAAGTTATAAATTGGAAACCATATAATAAAGGTAAATTAAGAGGCTTTTTTGATGTATTAACTGCAGAAGGTTTTACATTAAAAGGTTTTAAGATCATGGAAGGCATTAATGGAGAGTTTGTATCAAGGCCAAGCCAACAAGATAAAGATGGAGAATGGTTTGATACAGTATATTGCACAAGAGAAATATCAGCAGAACTATTAAAAATGGTTAAAGCAGAACAAGGAAAAGCACCTGCACCCGCACCTGATCCTGCTCCACCTACAAACAACGAACAATCAATACCATTTTAGGAGAATATATGAAAGAAAAAGGCGGTTTCTCATATAGAGAAAAACTTAATATGATTATGAAAGAAGAAGAACGCAACGCAGTATGGCTATCCAAAAAACTTGGTTGCAGCCATACACTTGCTTATGGTATGTTAAGTGGTAGATCTACAATTACAGAAAGATATAGATTTAAAATCAGGGCATTATTTGGTAGCCAATATGGGATCTAAAAAATGCCCAAGATGTAAAGTTGAAAAATCACTTGATGATTATTATCGTAGGCAAGATGTAGGACACAGGAGGCAAACTTACTGCAGCCCTTGCATGAAAGACTACAACAAAAAAAAATACCAAAAAGATAAAAAAAGAAAAGGAGATGCTTGGTGGTTATAATACCTGAAAGAATGATTCAAGAGGCAATAGGTTATGCTTATAAATCAAGAGCCTTTACATCTGATGATCATGATTTTCATGAAGGTGGATTAGATGCAAAGCAAAGAAAGATGTATGAAGGTAAATTAGGAGAAAAAATATTTAAAATATTTCTCCGAGCAGCAAAAATACCATTTGAAGAAGATTCTTCAAGCCATACAGAGGCTGATGAATATGATTTTAAAATTCATGGTTTATTGGTTGATGTAAAAACAAGAACAAAAGAATATCATACAAGAACACTTGAAATGGTTAAGCAATTCAAAAGAAAACCTAAAAATATATATGTATCAGTTCAATTAGATGTAGAAAAGAAAAGTGGATATATTATTGGTTGGTTTGGTAAAAAGGATCTACAAAGAATAAAAAGAATAGAAAACAATGGCTATTTAGATAACTATGTAATGTATGATAATGAATTAAGAGATCTATATGATCTTAAAAGAATGTTGGAACGATATTGTAATGAAGGAGATCAAATAGAGGGAGGCCTTTAAATGAAAGTAATAGTTGTATTAGATTATGCGAGTGGTGGTGTGCATAAAATAAGATTAAAAAGAAATCAAGATTTAGATCTTGAGAATGAAGAATATGAGGAGATTTTACATAATAAAGGTTATAAACTTAATAATGTAGAATGGATAGTTACTGAAGAAAGCAAAATATTTATATAAAGGAGAAATATGAAATATAAAACTATATATGCAGATCCTGCGTGGAATGAATCAGGGGGGGGGAAGATTAAAAGAGGTGCAGACAGGCATTATCCTTTGATGAAAACAAAAGATATATGTAATTTACCTATATATAAAATAGCAGATGATAATTGTCATTTATACTTATGGGTTACAAATAATTTTTTAAAAGATGGCTTAAAAGTTATGGAGGCTTGGGGATTTAGGTATGTAACTATGATCACTTGGACAAAAGCAGAAAAAGATATGTATAATAATTATAGATTACAAAATGCAGGATTAGGACAATATTTTAGAGGTTTAACTGAAAGTTGTTTATTTGGTATTAAAGGTAAATTACCATATAAAACTAAAGATGGAAAAAGACAACAAGGTTGTACTGCATTATTAGCACCACGAACAAAAAAACATTCACAAAAACCAAAAGAAATGAGAGATATGATTGAGAAAGTATCTTATAGTCCATACATAGAATTATTTGCAAGAGAAAAATCAGATAATTGGGATATATGGGGCAACGAATTAGAAAGTGATATAAAATTATGATTACACATGAATTAGCAATGGTATGGATATGTTCAGATGGTAAAAGATTCTTAAAAAAAGAAGATGCTATTAAACATGAAGAAAAACATCAAAAGGATTTACAGGATATAGAGGCACTACAAGAAGCCTTTAAGCGATACCCATAAAGTTAATACCATCTTTACCACAATAATCACATATCTGCTTGTATAGTTCTTTAGAGAATGCTACAACATCTTCTTCTGAAGTTATCAAATCTTTAGGTGGATTAAATATTTCCTCAAGAAAAGAAAGAACTTGTTCATTGTTATCATTAGTCATCTCAATATGTTCCAATCTCTTGAGTATATTAAGTATGTTTTGTGCTATAAGTTCTATAAGTTCATGATCAGTTGGTTTTTTCATAATGTAAAGTTAATTACTATGTTTTTTATATCCAATATTGTAATTGTGGTAAAATGTTGTGTAATATACGAATAAGGACAACCTATGATTTTAGATGTAATAATCAAATCGAGAAATGTTTTAGACAGACTACATTGGGCTACAAAAGGTAGGCTCAAGCAAGAATATGCCCTCCTAATCAGAAACCAAATGAAATTAGGTGCATTCCCAAAAGCAGAAGAAAAACAATTCTTTACCCTTGAAATAGTAAGTTGGAGAAAAAGACTATTAGATTATGATAATTTAGTAGGAGGTTGTAAACAACTAATAGATGCTATGATAGAGGAAGGTTATATATGGGACGATTCTCCAAAGTATTTAGATTTAAGAGTAAAGCAAGTAAAAAATACAGATTCTATAAGAGAAAGATTAACAAAATTCCATAATAAAACTTGGATAGCAAGGTATTAATGGAACATACTCACGAATATCTACAGTATTTGCGAGAACAAGAGCATTGCAGTCTATGTTATAAACAAACACCTATAGAACCACACCATATAGATCAAATAGGTATGGGTAGAGATAGGAAGAAACCATTAAGGGAACATTTTACAGCAATACCTGTATGTAGAATATGCCATACAGAATACCATAATCTTGGTAAAAAAATGTATAGCATTAAGCATCAGATAAACCCTTATGAAATTGCATTGTATTATGTAAGTAAATTTTTAATAAAAAGGGAAGATACATGAAAGTTAAAGAATACGACATAAATCAGTTGATTTCAGCAGAATATAACCCAAGACAATTATCACAAAGACAATATCAGAATTTAAGAAACAGCATACAAAGGTTTGGTTTAGTAGATCCTATATTAATTAATGTAAACAAAGATAGAAAAAACATTATAATAGGTGGGCATCAAAGAGTAAACATTGCTAAAGTATTAGAAATAAAAAAAGTACCATGTGTAGAACTTGACTTAACACTTGAACAAGAACGAGAATTAAACATCAGGCTTAATCAAAATACAGGAGAATGGGACTTTGATGTATTAGCAGACAACTTTGATTTAGATGAACTTATGGACTTTGGTTTTGAAGAAAAAGATTTAAAACTTGATTTGTTTGAAGTAGAAGAAGAAGGTTTAACAGATGATGATAATATACCTGAAGATGTAGAATCTGTATGTAAATTAGGCGATTTGTGGAAACTTGGTAATCACAGGTTATTATGTGGAGATAGCACAAAGAAAGAAAATATAGAATTATTATTAGATGGTAATAAAGTAGATTTGTTATTAACTGATCCTCCATATGGAATAGATGCAGATAAAATGACTTTAGGAACAGGAAAAAAAGAATTTCACAGAGGAGATTGGGATAGTAAAAAACCTATAATTAATATATTTTTTGATTACACTAAACATTATATTATTTGGGGAGGCAATTATTTTGCAGATATATTACCTGTTAATAATGATTGGTTATGTTGGTGGAAAAAAAATGATAATTTAAGTTTTAGTGAATTTGAACTTGCATGGACTAATTTAGGAAAAAACACAAGACATATAGCACATCATTGGGGAGGTGAAAAGAAAAAACACCCAACTCAAAAACCATTAGAAGTAATTTTATGGTGTATAAATATATTAAAAGATAAAAAAATCATATTAGATCCTTTTCTTGGTTCAGGAACAACACTAATTGCTTGTGAGAAAACTAACAGAGTATGCTATGGAATGGAATTAGATGAGCATTATTGCGATGTTATTATAAATAGATGGGAACAATTTACAGGAAAGAAAGCAGAACTATGTGTGGAATAGGCATAGAATTAATTGAAATGATTAAAATTCAAAAAGATTTACAAAAGAAAAAGAAAAAGAAGAAGAAGAAAGATAATGGCAAGGCCTAAAAAACATAATATAGATGTAGTTAAAGTAGAGCAACTTGCTTCATTTGGTTGTACTAATACAGAAATTGCTTCATTCTTTGGTGTAAATGAAAGCATAATAAGAAGGAGTTATGCCGAATATCTTACAAAAGGGAGAGATAAAGGAAAAATAAGGTTAAGACAAATGCAATGGAAATCAGCAGAGAAAGGTAATGTAGTGATGCTTATATGGTTAGGCAAACAAGTATTAGGGCAATCAGATACACCTGAAATAATGGAAGATGAACTTGTAAAAGGTTTTGATCTTGAAGTCATTTAAGGTATTCAAACATCAGAATCAATTTATAAGATCCAAAGCAAAATACCCTGCACTTGTAGCAGGATATGGTAGTGGTAAGACAGTAGCATTTGTTCTTAAAGCCATATTAGAAGCAGGAAGAAATCCCACAAAAACAATCCTATTAGCAGAACCTACATTTCCTATGATTAGAGATGTACTACAACCTACACTTGAAGAAACATTGGAACAATTAGGATTCTCATTTAAATATAGAGCATCAGAAATGAAGTATACTATTAAGTGGAGAAATGGTTATTCTAACATTATATTGAGATCTGCAGAGAATTTTAGAAGGTGGGCAGGATTGAATTTAGCAGGATTTGGTATAGATGAGGCAGCACTACTTAAAGATGACAAGGCATGGAAGATGGGACTATCACGATTAAGAGATGGATCACATCTATGTGGTTGGATTACCACAACACCTGAAGGATTTAATTTTGTATATGATTTATGGAAGGATCAGCCAAAGAATGGGTATGATCTGATTAAAGGCAAGACAACAGATAATACTTTTCTACCTCAAGACTTTATAGATTCTTTATATGAAAATTATGATAATAAATTAATTTCTTCCTATATTCATGGTAATTTTGTAAATTTGCAATACGGAACTTGTTATTATGGTTTCAATAGAGATCATAATGTAACCCAAGTTTCATATAATAGTTCCCTACCTATTAGAATAGCAATGGATTTCAATGTAGATCCAATATCTTGTGTCTTGTTTCAAATACACAAAGACAAGCCCAAGATAAGAGTGTTTGATGAGATGCAATTAAGTCATAGTGGAGGCTTTGATTTAATGACTGAACGAATTGCTAAACTAATAAAAGAAAAATACCCATACGAGAACCCCAACCCCTTACAACCTAAATGGAAAAAGGTTGATACAACAGGACACTATATTTGCTATCCTGATCCTGCAGGAAAGAATAGACACACATCAGCAATGATGTCTGATCATGATATTCTACGACAACAGGGATTTGGATTACGAGTAAAGAAAAAAGCACCATCAATAACAGATAGTGTTAATGCAGTTAATAAAGCAATGGAGTTTACAATAGTAGATTCAGAATGTAAGGAGTTTATAAAAGATTTGGAACAGGTAGTCTTAAAAGAAGGAACAAGAGATATAGATAAAACTAATTCAAGTCTAACACACTTAACTGATGCTTTTAGATATGCGGTTGATTATGAATTTCCTGTTAAAAAACCAATTACAAGAACTTACATGGCTTAAGGAGAGGGAATGATAGTATATAGTAATGCAAAAGACATTATAGAGGAATCAATCAAACAATTAAAGTGGGAAAATCAAAGTGCTATGCTTGAAGTAAGAGATGAAGCACTTGATTACTACACTTACAACAATACAAAAAAATATATAGACAGATACTTTTCAGGAACATTACAACAAGAGATTCCTATATATAATGTTAATCTTACCAAGAAACTAATCAATAGAATATCATTAGTATATAAAGATAAGCCTGTACGAGATGTTGAGAATGATATGTATTATGATCTAACATCAGACAAAGATTGGAAAATGAAATCTTTTGAGAGAATACATAACCTTTTAGGAACGGTAGCTGTTCATGTTTGTTGGGAAGATGGTAAGTTTGCATACCACCCTATAATGAATTTTGTTCCTGTAATGGATCCATATAACCCTTTAAAGCCTATTGGACTAACCTATCCACTTAATAAAGCCACAGCAGATTGGAGAAATACAGAAGAAGATCTGTTTGTATATTGGAGTGCTGATGAGCATTATATGTTTAATAGTTCAGGTAAGATTATACAAATAAATGAAGATAATGTTAATCCTTATGGAGTATTACCTTTTGTATTTATACAACCTAACTCAATGGTAGATGAATTTTGGAATGAAGGAGCAATGGATATAGCACTTGGAAACAAACAAATAGATATTGCTATGACTATGCTTCAACACCATATAAGAACAGCAGGTGGGCAATATGTGATAGAGGGCAGAGTAGATGCTAATAATATCCAATTAGGGCTTAATAAGGTAGTAGTAATAGATGAGGGTAATATGAGTAATATATCATCTAATACAAGCATTAATGACATTAAAGAGGGCATTCAGTTCCAACTTAAAACAATCGCATTTAACAACAACCTAAATTTTGATTTTGGATTATCAGGAAGTAAATCAGGTGTAGCATTAAAGATAGAGAATTTAGAATTGCTTGAAGCAAGAGAAGATGAAGTAGAGAAGTGGAGAAGGGCAGAAAAGCAGATCTATGCTATTGAAAGAGAGATTATACAGGTAGAAACAGGAAAACAATTACCTGAAGGTATTAGTCTTGACTATACAGAGGTTAAATTCCCTGATTTTGAAAGAGAAAGAGAAGAATGGGATTGGAAGTTCCAACATGGATTAGCAGACAAGTATGATTACTTGATGGCTCATGATCCTGATAAGTTTTCTGATAGACAATCAGCAATAGACTTTTTAGACGATAAGAAACAAGAAATAGATACAACAGATAACATATTCAAACTAAACCGAGCAAATGGCGAAGGTACTTAAATCATATTTAGATAAAATATCTGATTTAGAGGATAAGATAGATAATGAAATAGATGAGTTATTAAGGATTATAGACATAGATCAATTACTTGCTAATCCTGAAGCCTATATGACAGAACTATCTAAACAATTCTTTGAATCACTTGATGATGAACTAAAAGAAGCTATTGAGGCAGGAGAAATCAAAGCAGATAGGATTATAAAGAGCATTGGATTACAAATTAAAAAAGATTAAATCAGATATAGAGTTTGAGCAGAACATTAAGAAACTAATTAATGATACTATATTTTTAGCAGCACAAATTGGTGTTAAAGAAATCAAAAAAGGAATAGACACATCTACTGATATAAAAGGTAGAGCATTTGAACGATTAGCACCATCTACAATTAAACAAAAAAAGAAAAAAGGCCAACCAACCAAACCACTTATAGCAACAGGTATGATGAGAAAGTTACCTCCTGTTAAAGGTAAAAGTGGTAAATCTACAATATCTGTAGCTAATCAAAGAAGGGATATATCACAATATCATGATCAAGGTGGTAAAGCAGGAAGGCCACCACAAAGAGAATGGTTTGGTTTGTCTAAAGCAGCAATAAAAAAGATTGATAAAATGTTTAAATCTAAACTTGTAAAACTATATTCAAGACTATGAACACTTATGACGAATTAGGAGTTAAAATATCTAAAATGTTTGATGATTTATCACTTATTGTAACATCTAACTTAACATCAAGGATAAACTCTATGAGATTATCAGGTATGGCAGTATCAGAAGTAAGGAAAGTATTAATTGCAGATCTTATTGCAGGTGGTAGAATATTTGGGCAACTTCGTAATGGTGTAAAAAGAATATCTAAAAATGCAATAGAAGAAGCAGGGAACATTGCAGCACAAAAAGTATTTGAGCAACAAAATTTAAAACAATACAAATGGATTACAGTAGGAAAGAACATATGTCCTGATTGTAAGCCAAGACATGGGGAAACAGGAGAATTAGAATATTTTAAGACTATAGGTATGCCTAAAAGTGAATTTAGTGTATGTGGGCATAATTGTAATTGTATGGTAGTTCCTATAGAGTATAAAGGAGAAGAATTATCAAAACCAATTAAATATAAAGGCTCAACAGAAGGAAGAAAAGCAAGAAAAAAATATATATCAGATTTAACATTAAAAGAATATAAAAGTTACAGCAAATTAGCAGATGCAAGATCAGCAGGTAAGATAACACAAAATGAATTTAATGAAGGATTAAATAAAATTATAGGTAGAAAATGATAAAAAGGGCAATCGTAACCCCTGATAAACATTTCCCATTAGCAGATATGGCTGCAATTAAGGTAGTGTGTAAAGCTATAGAACTATGTAAGCCTGATATATACATAGATCTTGGAGATACAGGAGAATGGGAATCTTTTAGTCATTGGAAGTGGAAGAAGAAGAAAAAGCCACCTTTAGAGTACATTCAGCCTGATATGGACAAAGAGGCTAAAGCAGTTAATAAAGGTATGGATATAATAGATTATGCACTTGATAAGGCAGATTGTAAAGAAAGATACTTTGTTCAAGGTAACCATGAGTTGTGGCTTGATCAGTTTGTAGAAGAACACCCATATCTACCACAATACAAAACAGAGAATCTTCTACAATTAAAAGAAAGAGGATATAAGTTCTATCATAATAGTAAGTTTCTTAAAATAGGAAAACTATACTTTCATCATGGAAACTTTTATGGTGGGCAATATCACGCAGCTAATCATATCAGGAAATTAGGTTGCAATATAATATATGGACATACTCATGATGTTCAGATGCACTCTGCTACAATGTTAGGTGGGCAGGTTAGTGCGATAAGTTTAGGTTGTCTAAAGGATATGAGCAAACAATCTAATGCTTGGCTTGGTGGTAGAGAGCATAATTGGAGTCATGCCTTTGCAATAGTAGATTTTTTTGATAAAGGGCATTTTACTACTAATGTAGTACAAATAATAAAAGGAAAAGCAGTAGTACAAGGAGAACTCATAGATGGGAATAA
>VTLG01009463.1_pt1 | contig 32214 bp, 56 predicted proteins | sample 4694571 | NCBI WGS metagenome assembly VTLG01 (sample SAMN12604809, study PRJNA352737) | marine metagenome | biome: ENVO:00000447; feature: ENVO:00000209|ENVO:00000569|ENVO:01000036; material: ENVO:00002151; isolation source: viral sequences binned using virsorter ...
CCTACTATTTTCTTTTTAGACTGAGGTCCTGTAGTTGGCCCTAAATCATCTGCCCAATTTGTTTCTAAATGGTCATCATCAATTAATTTTTGATTTTTGTCTTTTTGAAATTTTAATAAATCATCTGCTTGTTCTCTTGCTTGTCCTCTCATAAACCTAACAATCATTGGTAATGCTTCTGCAGCACCACCAACAACAGCACCCTCTATTGCTGCTTTGAATCTTCCGTATGCTTTATTATCATTAGGATCTGCTTTTAAAAAATCTGTTATTGGGCTTTGTAATGCTGGAACGGACTCTATTAAATTTGATAATCTTTCTTCTTGTGGATCAAAAACTGTTGCATCTGCTATAGAACCTCTTGCGATTGCTTTAGCTATATTATTTTTTCCATCCTTTACATATCTAAGTGGTTTTATAAATTTACCAGCTCCTATAAAACCAGCAACAAAAGATGTTATGGCTTCTATTGCTTCTCCTGTAACTGTTTTTCTTTTTCCTAATGGAGATTTTTTCCAATTAAATAAGTAACTACCATCATCTAATATTCCCTCTTCTGCAAGATCTTTACTAACTTTATTGTCAACCCATTCTATTATGTCTTCTCCAGCATGTAATGTTTCTTGGACTGCGTTGCTTAAACCATTTGCGACAGCTCCAAAAGATTCATATACACCATACCCAACATCTTTAGCTATTCTTACAGGTAAAGATTTTTTTGGTTTAATTTCAACTGCATCTAATTTTGGAGCATTAGGTGAAAAATTAATATTTGCATTTTGCATTAATTCGTTTGCAGCATCTTCTTGCTGTCTTTCTCTTATTACTGCTTGGAAATATTCTCCTAAATTTTCATCGTTTTTCATTTATCTTCTCTCCTTTTTACTGCTTCTAATAATGTTTTTCGTATTGTATTATCTTTTATATGTTTAAATGTTAAATCAAATTCATCTAAAGGTTTGGCTTTAGTATAATCTAATTGATGTGCCATATGTCCAACTGTTCCACGACTAGGAATATTTAAAGATGCTTCTATTATATATTTTCTAATTCTGGATTTACTCAAAGGAACAGATATATTTTGTTTTTCTGCTATTGCTTCGTATCTTTTATATATTCTATCTATAGTTACACCAATTTCTTTTTCGGTTAAAGGATCTTTAAGTGGATCAGTAAATACAGAAGGATCATTAATAAATCTATTAGTATAATCTTCGGTAATATCTAAAATATCTTCTAAAATTATATTTTCTAAATCTTGTTTTCTTTCTGTACTTCCTCTTACTCTTTCAAATTCAATTTTTTTTTGTAATTCTTCTTTTTCTTTCATCTTTTTTAATTGTATTTTATTTTGGTCTGCAAATGGAAAAGGAACAATTTTTCCATCTTTCATATTTACTATTCTATTTTTATTAATTAAGTCATTAATTAATTCTGCTTCTTGTTTTAAAAAATCTTGTCTTTCTGGTTCTGATAATCCTTCTGCTTGGTCGATAGTTTTTATTATTGTTTCATTAATTGCTACTCCTTCATGATCGTATACTGCATTTGTTAAAGATGTTGTTAAATGTGATGGTCCTTCTGCATTAGTTATATATTGTGTTGCTGTATCTACACTATGTTTTAATAAAAATTTTTCCCAATCTATTTGTAATTTTTGTAAATCACCTTTATAAAATGCTGCATTATCCTTTATTTGTTTTTTCCAAGATTGTATAACTGTTGTTGTTTTAGTGTCATTCCAAGCTAATAACTTTTTTAAATCTGTAATATTAGAACCGTGTATTTCTACTGCATCAAGTAAATCTTGGTCTTGTCTATCTCCTGTAGATCTTTTATTATAATTGTCTTTATAAGTTTCATAAGTTGTTTTTGTAATCATATTGTTTAAAAAATAATGATTTAACTCTTGTCTTGGATCAAGTTTGTTTGCAACTTGGTTGTCTATATATGCTATAGCATAACTATCATTTGTTATTTCAGTATTTTCCCCAATAACACTTTCTTCAACATATTTAATAATGGCTGCTTGATGAGTAGAATCTAATCCGTTAGTCATTTGATTTAATTTATTTCTTCCTGCTTGAGAAATTATCAATGAACCATTGTCAGAAAGTATATTTACACCATTTTCATCTTTGTCATAAAATGTATCTAATTGACTTACAACAGATGTAAAAACATTTCCTTCATATTCGTTTTCCATTTCAAATATTTTAGTATTTTGAGTAAACTCCTCTTGTATTTGTTCTGGAAATAATGACATGACATCTGCCCTTAATGCTTCATACTCTACTACACCTAATAATTCTATAAATTCTTTTTTATTTATATCTAAATGTTCTTCTAATAGTGGTATAATTTCTATCTCAGTTTTATTTTCAGTACTGTTCGCCATACCTAATAATAATGCTTTTGTAAAATTTACGTTCCATTGTTGTAAATCTTTTTCTATACTTTCTGGGGTTGCATTTACACCATCTCCTTTTGTTATTAAATCGTTACCTTGCATCCTTAATGAATGAGAACCCACGATACCAACACCAGTTTGAGCTTGTCTAAAAACTTGACCTTCTAAATCTTTTAATGTGTTATTTTTTTGTACAGCTAAATAAGATGAAGATTGACTTACTTCGTCTGTGTATGCTTCATTATACCATTGTACTTGTTGAGTAGAAAAATATCTTTTTAATTGATTTCTTGTTATTTCATTAGGTGTGCTTGCTAAAATTTCTGCTTGTTTTGCTTTTATTTTGGCATTTGTTCCTTCTGCATATCCATCTAATCCTTCATTATAATTTATTTTATCTTCTGCTAATAATTCTATAGCAAATTTATCTACTTCGGCTTTTTTTTCTGCAATATAAGCATTGTCTTTTGCATAATTTAATTTCTCTACAGCATCTTTAAATACTTCGTGTGTTGTGCCTGCAAGTTCAGAAATACTTTTTGCAACTAATCCTGCACCATCATCTCTTCCTTGTATTACAGGAGTAGATGTTATCATTAACTCTCTATTTTTTATGTCGCTTGGTTTTGGAATTGTTACCATAATTAATTACCTCTACTCATTCTGTGCTTTACCACCACCTAATTTTTCTTCTTTTTTGTCAAAAGCACCGAGTCCATAAAGTGTTGTTCCACCTTCTACAACAGTTGCAAAAGCACTAAACTTCATTGCACTTGCTCTTCGTTTATAATATAAATCAGCTTGTGTTGCTCTTAAAAGAAAATTATCTCTTCTAACAATCGCATCATTAATTTGAATATCTGTATTATAATTTAATGATTGTATTTGATTTCTAAATCTTCTTTTAGCATCTACTAATATATCTACTGGAGTTCCTCTTGAAGCAACAACACCACTATAAGCATATTGTGCTTGAATTTGTCTTGTATAACTTTCTGCATCTTCTGTTATTAAATCTGTTTCATAATCTCTTTGAGTTTTTAACTCATCTATTTTTTTACCTTGTGCTGCAGCATTTCTTGCTTCTATTGCCGATTCAATCTTTCCTTGTTTTTTTAAAGCATTGGCTTGCGACATTTGTGCTGCAAATTTCGTTGCAGATGATATTGCCATTGCTGCCATTTTTATTGATGGATCCATTATCTTGTCCTCGCCATTCTCATATAATCTCTACCATCTGGTCCATATCTAACCATTAGTCCTTCTGGTTTAAAACCTAACATTAATGCAAACTTCATTCCTTCTGGAAATTTATTTTGAACTACTATTTGTATTCTTTTATATTGCTTCATTAACATATTTAAGTTTTGTTTCATTGTTTTTATAGTGGTAAGAGGATGTTTTCTTATTAAATTACTTGCAAGCAACCAACCCTCTCCTACTTCTTTCCATAATTCATACACTCCAGAACAACCTACAACTCTGTTATTATCATCTAATCCTGTCCAAACATTTTGTTTTTCTGGAAAACTTTTTAAGTAATGTTGTTTAGTTCCATAAAATAATCTTCTGTAATTTGGTTCTAAATCCATTAACTTTTTTATATGTTCTTTTTTAAATGGTACTATTTTCATTTACTAAATATGTTAGCACTTGCAAATATAGATAATATTGTCATAGGTAATGGTTGATTTTGTTGTACTACAATATTACCATTCGTACTAAATCCTCCTCTAAATTCTATTTCTTTATCTCCATTAAATAAATCTACAGCACTACTCATTTCATCAGCAGAAGAACGAAACGGAACTCTGTCTACATTACTTGTTGAACTACCTACTAACAAACCTATTGTTTTATATAATCTAACAAAAATATTATGTATTCTTTTAGGCATACCTTGTACTGTTTCTTGTCCTGTTCCAACGGCTGTGTCCATTCTTAATGTTTGTAGAGTTGATGTATAATTTAATCCTATATGAGCTTTTACTGCATATCTATCTAAAGTTATTGCTCCACTTGATACAGTTGCATCTGGATGTGTTGCACCATTAACTAAACATGTAACTGTTTGTCCTTCTAAATGATGTAGCCCTGTTAATGTTATACTTACTAAGTGCATTGTAAAACTTCCACTTCCTGTTGAAGTAATACCAACCTTTTGTGTTGAAGTTCCAGCAGTAGCTCCAGCAGCAGTTAAATATAATTCTACTGTATTGGCATCTATACTTTTAATAAAATATGTTTGATGTTGATTTATACCACCAGGCATTGTTGCAGTATCTAATGGTTCTATTTTAACTGCTTGTTCTGTACTCATTCCATGACTAGATATTGTAATTCTCTCATTACTTGCATGAACATTAGAATTAGTAAAACTTTTAGTGCTTGCAGCAAATGTTAAACCACTATCTACAAAAAACATATTATTATTATTAGAACCCCAGTCTATTGGTTTTAATTTTTCAATAAATCTTTTTGTCCAAGTTCCAGAAAAATTAGTAACTGTTAATCTAGTTTGATCTGAGGTTGTAACTGAAAGATTATCTCCACCTTTTACAGCCCTCGTAACTGTAATAACAGGAGTACCAGCACCAGGATTTGGAGCTGAATATCCTGCTAAAGCATTAATACCAAGAACTCCACCACTTCCTACAGCAATATTATCTGCTACATCATCATTCGTTCTTGAACCACCAACTGAAAATTCTAAAGCTCCAGCAGGATCATCATTGGTAGCAGTCATGGTTGTGGATGTACCAGCATTATCTGTAATTGTTATGGTGCTGCCTACTGCAATATTGGCTGCATCTGAAACTGTAATTGTGCAAGTTGCTTGTGTATCAGGTATTGTTCTTTTAACAACAACCCATAATTCATCTTCATCAGCATCTGTTGGTATTGTACAAACACTTTCAACTAATCCATGAGAATAAGTCAGACTATCATAACTTTCATGTGTTCCAGTAAAGGTTCCACCTATTTCATGCTCATGCCAACCAACAACTTTTTGTTCTCTTTGATATGTCATACCTACCATTTTTCCATTTGTTAAAACACACCAAACAACACTATCTGGTTCTTTTTGATATGCTTGTTCTACTACTCCAGTTTCTGTTATATGTTCTGCAAGTATAGTTAAATCTGGTGCAACAAAAGAATCTGTATCATAATCATACACCATCTCTCTTAACTTTCTTTTTGCTCTTTGAGTAAAAACTGTAACATTAGAAATACTTAGTGGGTGTATTGATGCACAGCCATAATTAGATTGTTTTCTTATTTCAATATTTGTAGGTGTTAATGCAGAGTCTGTTCCTCCACCTTTTGCTATAAACTCTCCACCCATTGTTCCAATTAATAATGATCTAGTTCCTGCAAGCCATCTGATAACATTGACATGGTCAGATGCTATTGCAAATATCATTGCATCACTAGCATCAGTTCCTGCTTTAAAGTTTTCATAATCTGCTGACTGACTAAAAAATAAAGATTGTGGTTCTGTGGCTGTTGAACCAAAAACTAATCTTTGTTCAAAAAATGTAGTAGCAGCAGGATGTCCTGTCGTATCTGAAAAAGCTCCCAATGACCAATCTGCTGTACCACCTGTTCCAGAAAAATCATCTTTAATATCAGCTTTCACAACAGTTGCACTTGTATAGGTTATTATTTTTGCATAACCAGCACTAAAAGTAATTAATCTTCCTACATCAGTTGAAGCAAAAGTACCACTAGATGCTGTTATTGTTCTATCATCTCCTGAAGTATGAGATGGTGTCATGGTTGTTGCTGTAGTATTTTCATCTAAGTAAGGTCCATCAAGTAAATCTGCTTCTGTTAATGTCCAAGTAGTATGTGCTGTTCTTGTTAATTTTCTAATAGATACATCTGGATGAACTAAATACATAACATCTGCAGATTGAGTAAATTTAATATCTCTTAATTGTGTTTCAGTATATGGATTGCTGATAGTATATACTCTTGATGCAGTTCCAGCAGAACTATAAGCAGTAAAAGCACTTGAATTAATATTGGTTCCATCTTCATCTTGTAATTCAAAAGTGTTAGTTGTTTTGTTTGCTACCTTAAATCTTCTTCCATTTAATTCTGTCATTCCTACAACTGCTTGTATAAGAACAAAATCTCCATCAGAATAACCATGTGAACTTGCAGTAACTACACATGGGTTTGCTCCTGTAGCTGCTGATATAGTTTTTGTTGCTTCATATATTGGTGCTTGGTTTTTATAAAATCTTATTTTACCTGTCGCAAATTCTAAAACATAAGTTTGTACTGTAGAAAATTCGAAAGGTATTAATCTTGTATATTTAGATTGGTCGTGAACTCTTGAAATAAATTCTGTTCCTGGCCTTCTTGACACACCACCATGTGGATGTATAAGAAAATTATTTAATTCTTTTGCAGAATTATTGTAAATTGCTAAATCAGTTCTTCCTTCTAGTCTGGGGGATATTTCACCACCAGTAAAATTTGAGTATGCTAATGTTGTTCTAGCCATTATTAAGCCCTCGCATTAAGCCATGTATTAGCTATTATTTCATCTGGTTTTCCTTCTGTCGCATCAGCATGTCTTGCTTCTACAATCTTTGCTTCATATAATTGCCACATAGCATTTGTTAATGTAGTGGAACCTGTGATAGCATAACCTGTATCTGAAGCTAATCTTGCAGCAACTGTTTCAATTAACAATGTATCATATTCATTTGGATCAGTAACTCTTCCAATATATTTAATATATACTGTTGCTTGGTCTGTTAAAATTTCTCTTCCTTCTACTTTCCAATCTATATCCACTTCATTGGAAGAATAAGAACCTGTATGAAAATCTAAAATTCTTAAACAATACGGATCAGTAGGTAAAGGATAAGCATAACTATACTGATAAGTAGGAGTTGTTGAAGATTGATTTAATTGTTGTCTGTTAATTAAACAATTCCAAGCATGTCCTCTAAATACAGCATCTCTTACAAAATCAAATCTTTGATTTAATAAACGAGCATTTTTACTATCCTCTGTTAATGATACAATGTTAGATGCTCCTAACATGTTCATTGCAGAATTACATATATCAACTTTACTTGCCATTGATTATTTTTTTTCTCCTATTAATAATATAAAAAAATTTTGCCAGTTTCTGTTTACGAGTACTGGCAGACTCAGAATCTTATTCAGGGTTGTGTTTAATTACAAACGCATTAATCAGTTGTATAGAATACCCACATGTGAATCGAATTATTGATAGTAGCACCACCAACGGTGATGTAAATATCAGTTTCACTTGTGTAACGATGTGCCAAACCATTCATAGAAATAGTAGGGGCACCAGCAGAGGTTCCACCTAACATTGATTGTGTTTGACCAGCTGCATTCCATGTACCTGATGATTCTATAAATCTGTTAGGATCATCTGAATCTCCAACTATTAAAGTTGAAGAACCAGCAAGTGCATCGCACTTTAAAATAACATCGTGTACTGTGGAATAAGCAGGCATTCTGGCCATAGTGATTGTATCAGCTGCTGACACAGAACTTGCTTCGTAGGTATCATACCACACTCTTAATACTCCGTGTACTTGCTCAGAAGATGCAGGTACTCTTGGAGTTGCGTCTAAATTTGTAATATTTACGCCATAAACGGCTGCCATATTATTTAGTTTCCTCCATTAGTCTTCCCTACATTTAATTTCAACGACTTTTTCTTCTTCCATTCTCGTAGCACCGATACTCATAGCATAATAGACTTGTGTAGCATAACCTTTGTCAGCTCTTTCATCTATTTTTGCTGTAATATCTTTGCCTATTGAAAGTAATAAGCCGTCTTCAGCCCAAGCAATAACTCTACGGTTAGTTCCAGTTTCGCTGGAAAGACGAGTTGATACAATAAATTTAAAACCTAAAAATGTATCAATTTCACCTTGCACTAATGCTTTAACAGTATTGTAATCTGATGAAGTTACAGTTGTTATATTTAACAAATCTGCAAGCTGCTCAGGAGCAACTGCAACATAACGAGGTAATGTTGTGTCAACATTAGCTTCGTCAAGTAATTGCTTTGCTTCTACAAGTTTAGCGATTGTTAAACCTGCTGCAGGTGATCCGACTCCAACTTGTTGCCCTGAAGGGAAAGTTGTTGAAGTAGAACCTGTTTCACCAGTATATGCAGTTCCGAAAGCAGCAGAGATGATTTCATCATCTATAGCTCTTCCCATTGCAAATGCTGTGGCTTGAGAGTAAGGACTTGTTGGATCAATTAATGTTCTGACTTTGTCTTGGTCGTCAATTAAGTCAGCATACTCATAATCAACAAGCGATACTCTTCTTCTGGCATGTGGAGTGTCGATTTGTGGTGTGTCTGCATGTCTGCTCAATCTCTTTTGTGCAGTCGCAGAACCAACTTGATCGTAAAATGCGTTCTTTCCTACTTGACTTTCAACACGTACAGCGTTTCTGAGCAAACTTCCTTTTTGTTGAGAAAGTAATTGCACGTTACTACTATATTGTTGAACGAAAGCTGTAGTAATTTGAGAACTCATTTAGATCTCCTTATCCAAATTGTTAATAAAAATAAACAGCGAGAAGTGCTGTCCATAATTGGACACTCTCTTGGGAAGTAACGATTACCCCATACGAGTCATTGACTAACAACAGGAATGTTCCCATTTACCCTGACTTTTGTTTTAAAAAAACCAAAACAAAAAAAACTTTTTAAACTATTGCACAAGCGTAACTATTGATTTCAAGACCAACAGCAACGATACGAATAGTAGGTTTTTTCCATTCATTCATTTTCCTTATCTATTCCTATTTCCTTTCTATCCTTCTTCTGGATGAACCATCTCTTGCATATCAGCTACTTCTTTAACTGCATCTTCATGGCCTGGATCTTTACGATTCCAATATGCTGTGCCAGGTACAGTTAATTCTGCAATTTTTCTTTTAGCTTCTGCAGGAGTGAAAAACTCACTTCCTTTTTCTCCAGTAGCAATCTTATCTTCAGATATAGTGTCTGCAATGTTAGACATCAACTTTATAAATGTAGGATGATTACCTAATTTAGTTCCATCTTTTAATTCTACATCTAAAAATTTAGTATCGCCATAAGTTTGGAATACTCTTTGAGAAGATTTTAATTTTGCATCATAAGTTTTTCCAAACTCTTTTCGTAATTCAGCTTCTGATTCTGCTCTTTTAGTATCAGCATCCACATTCATATTATCTACTTGTGTTTTAAGATTGTCTTTATACCAAGAAGTTAATCCTTTAAATTGTATTTGGTTAAGACCTAACTTATGAGCAGCTTCTTTAAAGTCATTTATGTTTTCTTCTGGAATTGGTAAATCACCAAAATCATCTTCATAAGTTTTTGCTTCAGCAGGTTTGCCTAATTTTTCATATACAGCACTCCATTCTTCTTCCGAAGCATTTTTTCCAGGAAGTGCAATCTTATCTGCACCTATCATTTTTTGTGCATGAATATAAGATTTTGCCAAACCTGGAACATCCTTAACAGTTAGTAATGATGGATCACTTTTCAAATCTTCTGGAAGACTCTCTCTCCAATCCACTTGTGCATCTAACGGTTGTTCTTCTGTTTGCGTAACATCAGACGATGTTTCTTCTGTCGCTACCTGTGTTTGTTCTTCAGCCATCTTGTTTATTTTCCTCCTTTATAAAACTTAAAATGGTTAATAAAACAGATCGTTGCCCTTCAAGAAAGGCACTTTCGTGTGAGTCATTTCTTACATGCGTAGGTATATAATGATGACAACGAAACTTTAAATCTTTTAAAACTCTTTTGCCTTGTTCAGAACCAAAGACAATTTTATATTCTTTTTTTAATTGTTGTAATTTATCTAAATCCATTATGTTTTCTCCATTAATGTTTTTTTATAATTCTGAGAAGTATCTTTTGTTGTACTCATCAAAACTCTTTTTTCTCTATGTTGTTTTTTTTTTTTTATATTCTTTGTAGTTATTGCACTTGTAACTACTGCTGTTTTTTTTTTGTCTTTATTAACCTCTGGACTTACTTTTTTTATTAATCCAGTTCGGCCTATTGCTGCTATTACTTTTGAACTTACCATTATGTCGCTTCTGTAGTCATCATGTTTTGAACTTCTCTAACAGCAGGAGCTGCTTTCCCTGCTGACTCTGCTGCTTGTGCTAATTGTTGTTGTTGTAATTGTTGTTGTTGTGCCATAGCATCTTGTTCTCTTTTTTGTGAAACACTAACATCATCATTTAATAATGTACCAGGCACACCTAATATATCAAATATATATTTAATTAATTTATCTGAATTTATATAATCAAATACAGGTACTTGTTGTTGTAATGGAACAGCAATTTCTAATGCTCTTAATATTCCAGATAAGTCAGAAGTTCTTTGTGCTTTAGCAAGTGGTGATACATATTCTATTTCTATATCAACACCTTCTAAATATTCTGGCATAGGTGGTAATTGTTCATTTCTTAATAAAATGCTAAAAGCTCTATTAATTAAAGGTCTTAATAATTCACTTGTTAATCTTCCAAGAACAGGTCCTAGTAATCTCATCTTCTCTTCGTTTCTTTGTACAACTTCTGTTGCTGTCATTTGTGGGCCTTGTCCTAAAAGTAATTGGTCTACAAAAAACGCTTCTCTAATAGCTCTTCTTTTTTGTTCTTCCATATTTAATCCTATTGGATTATTAGCACCAATATTTAATGGTTCAATTCTATCTCTTGTTCCTGCACGATAATAATTTAAACCACCTGGAACAGTTCTTACAGGTAAAACAAATCCATCATCTGGAACTAACAACGGTGGATCAACTTGTTTTTGTGCTGCCTTGATTGTTGTCTTTGACATTTCATTTAACATTTTAATGTCAGGCAACGCAGTCATTGATGGGCTTCTTCCATATACTTCATTAGATGATTTTAAAAATCTAGGAACCATAAATGGAAATTCATCAAAACCACCTTCAGCAATTAAATGCTGTCCATCTAAATCAATGTAACAAGAACCAAATGGTTTATTTAATTTATCTTTTTTCTTTATATCATAATTATCTCTAGGATAGACAGAGTGTAAAATTGTAACATCTTTATATGGATCATTTTTTGATTCGTTTATAATTCTAGTTCCTGCTTGTACTCCCCATTGTTTAGTTGCTGCACTTGCAGACATATTAAATTTTCTACAAACCATATCGATTTTGCCTTGATGATTTTCAGATATAAATATTTCTGCAACATGTCTTGAAGAGAAACGTAACTCTCCGTCAGAATCTTCTAGGAATAAACAGGCAGTTCCAAAAGCAGTAAGGTCCATATATAATTCGTGTATCTCTTGTTGAAAATTACTACGAGCAAATGCTTGATACATTCTCTCTACAGCAGTATCTAACCATGCCTTCGCACCTGCGTCATCATTAATTTCATTTTGTCTATATTTTAAATCAAACCAAGATGTAGAAGGATTAGTGAGCATACCATGAAGAGAGGCAGATAATAATTCTAATGCGTGTATTGCAGTAGCATCATAAATTAATTCTGTTCGTTTATCTCCTTTAGCTCTTGTCTTAGTAACATTCGCTTTTCTAGGTAAAACATAATCAGCAATTTCTTGCCAATGTCCTTCCCAAGAATAACGAAGGTTTTTTAAACTTTCAAACTGTTTTAATTTATCTGATACAAATTTACTTACTGCCATAATATTATCCCATTAATGTTTTTTTAATTGATTGTCCATTTCCTTCTTGTCTAACCATTAAAACTTTTTGTTGTGTTAATGGTGTTTTAGATTGTTTAGTCGTTCTTGTTTTTCCTGCTTTCTTTTCTTTCTCTTTTACTAATTTAGGATCTACACCTGCTTTAATCAAATCTTTTTCTTGATCCCAATATGTTTCTTTAACATCTGGATTATAAAATTTATATTTATCTTTCCTAAATTCTCTCATCTCTGGGGTTCCTGGTACAAGTTTATTTTTCTCTTTATCATGTGCAGTCCATCCTCCTGGTAAAGGTTTACCTCCACCTAAAGCTCCTCTAATTTGCCCTTCTTGGTACTTCATCCAATGTTTTATTCCACCCACTTAACCTCCTAATAAAGTTTTCTTCTCTGTCAACGGTTCACCAGTAACACCCTCTGCTCCAGTCATTATAGTTGAATAACGACCTTTTCTTTTTCTTTGTTGAGCTGATGCTGCTTCACTTTGTTCCAACTCTGCCTTTGTTGGTCCTGCTGGAGCAACTGGTGCTGGTGGTGGAGCAACTCGTCTAGGTTGTGGTGGTGGTGATGGTGGTGAAAAAATACCTCCCATTATGTAGTACCTCCTAATAAAGTTTTCTTATAAGTTTCTGGTTCATCCAGTAATCCTTGTGGGCCTGTTTGTATTAATCCAGCCCTTGCTGCTTTTTGTTTTATTCTTCTTCTTTCTCCTGACATTTCATCTAATAAAGTTTGTGCCTGCGATTTTTCTGCAGCAGATGCTTGTGGATCATTTACAATACTCTCTGCATTATCTCTAGTAACAGGTGGTCTTGGTGGCGACTCTGGTATTTCTGGTATAGCCATGCTCGGCATCTTTGGTTGCATCATTAAACTTGCTACCGATGTCATTGCACCTACTACCGAACCAATAGCCATCATCGTTGCTGGATCTGCACTCATTATCCTAAACTCTCCATAGTAAATGGATTATATTCCTGTTGCGAAATGCTTTGTTTTGGTTTTCTCATAAATCCTTCTTCTGTATCTAGCCCAATTCCCATATAACGAAAGGCATCTGCAGAATGAGATGACCAATCGTGCTTAGGTCTTGTCCTAAACGATTGAGTCTTTTCATCATATACCCTGTGATATTGTCGAAGTGCCTGCAGGCCATCTTCACAGTTTTTTGTATCAAACCAACACCTAGATATTAATTGTTGTGCTGCATGTATTCCATCCTCGATTGGTAACTTTGGTACTATTTTGAAGTTTAAACCTAACTCCATAGCGATTTCACGCCTTGATTTACCTGTACCTAGTTCTCGGACATCAATATCATGTGGAGCATAGTGATGTTGATAAAGATACTTATAAGTATTTAATACTTCACAGTAATGTTTTAAACCCTCACCAGTAGCTTCATAATAATTTATAACATGAACTGCATGTCCTATTACTTGGACAAACCAAATTGCTGTCGCATCTGCAATACCTAAATCCCAAAAAGTATTTACAGGATAACCTTCATCATAAGGAACTTTTGTAATTCTTTTTTCATGTAATGCTTTATCTAATGGCTTTCCATAAATAGCACCTTCAACATTTGCAACAAACGAACACTCAAACTCTTGCTCAAACTGGTTCTCAGTCATTATTGCCTTTGCTGCTTCTAGTTCATCTTTAGGAAGTATCTTTGTTTGTGATGCCCTGTATACTTTAGAGAACCATTTAGGATTAGTTATTGATTCCTGATATAATTTATAAAAATTATTCTGTCCTCTAGGAGTTCCTACAAAAAAACAGAACCCTTTTCTGTCTACCAATGCAGGCCTTACCACTTCCCCAAACACTCTCTCTGGCATGTCTGCATATTCATCCATCACTATACCATCTAAAAATATACCTCTTAAACTATCTGGGTTCTCAGCACCAAGCAGAGATATTCTGGAACCATTAGGCATATCACATCTTAATTCTGTTTCATGGAACTTAGCACCAGGAACTTTTTGTGCATAATATTTTAAATAATCCCATGCCACCGATTTTGCTTGTCTATATGTGGGTGCCATATAGGCAAACCGAGAAGATTTGTTTGTGGTTGTGAGTGCAGCACGGAGCAAGTGATTGACAGCCATAACTGTTTTACCAAACCTTCTATGACATACTACCACCGAAAATCTTTTTAAATTATCATGTAGATATGCTTGTAGCTTTCTAGGGCTATAAGGTATCTTTACTACTTGAACCATTTATTATTTTCCGATTAAACCTTTTCTCCAATGTTCATACAATTCTCTCATATCTGTGAAAGATTCTACATTTTCTTTTTTCCCATATCTTTTGTGAATTCTTACTTTACCCCAACCACCATCTGTAATCATGTGTTTTGGATTTAATTTCATAAACATTTTTGCAAATTTATTAAGGGTTGTTTGCCTTAATGAACCTTCAAATTCTCCAATAATAGGGCCTTCTTTAAAAAATTTTGGTGGATTGTTTTTTAAATGTCTTGCTTGTTTAACTAATTCTGGACCATATTTTTGTATTGCTTTTTTACCACCGTGTTTTGATAAAAAAGATAAGACTGTGGGCAATCCTACTAAAGGATTTTGTCCTTTGTATTCTATATCTGTCCTCATACCTCTTTTTATAAATTCTTTAATCTTATCAGTAGGTATATTAATCTGGCCACCAATAGTTTTCTCATTTCCATAATCACTTTTACTTATTCCTACGCTACCAGTAATACCACCTTCTTTTCCGAATTTCTTTTCTAATCTTTTTTGCTCATCTGTTTGAGTATAAGTGAACCCTTTACCAGATACAGATTGTTCACCTGGTTTTTGTTTATAAGTTAATCCCTTACCTTTAATTGCAAATTCATCTTTTCCTTTAACATCAACATCTATACCTAAGTTTTCTATAAACTCTGGCACATGTATTCTTTCTCCTATTTCACTTAATAACTTACTGCTTGCAGCATCTGTAACAAAACCTTTAATTTTTTCTTTAGGAATTTCTTGTGTTTGTATTGCGTTTACTAAGTCTGGCATAGCATCATATACAATCTTTTGTTTCTTTAAACTTTCTTTTTTATCCTTCTCTTCAAATTGTTTAAACTTATCTGATTGTTCAACCTTATCTGATTTACTTAACATTATACCTTTATTGAATACCTCTGGTACTAAATATAATTTAGATAATTCAGGTTTATTTTCCTTTAAAATAATAGCTTTAGTTAAGGCAGCTAAGTCATTTATAGTTATTTTATCTTGATTATTTAATTGAGCTTTAACAAATTTAATATAAGCTGTAGTATCATTCTCATTTGGTGGAGCATATTGTGTAATAATTTTTTCTACATCTCCATCAAATCTTTTTATTTTAGTTGTTAAATCTTTTGCTAATGCTCTAATGCCCATTTCTTTACTAACAAAAACAGCAAACCTTCCATTTTCAACAATTTTTCCTCCTTCATAACCTTCACCAGTTTCACCATCATAACCTTGTCCTATTTCAATATTTCCTGGATTATTAAAAATGTTTATCGTATCATGACTTGAGCTTTCTGGTTCTTGTATAGAAGTGTTTAAATTAGTATCTGCTGAAGCTAGTTCTTGATTATCTTCTTGTTCCCATTCTTTACTTTTATTATTAAAATAATTAATTCTGTCAAGATTGTTTTGTATAAACATTAATTTTCTATCAACGTTTATTTCTGGAGCATCCTCAATTATATATTCTTTATCAATAGTAGCCCAATCATCTTCAAAAAATGCTGGCACTAATGTAGCAGATTTGTTTGTAAGTTCGCTTGGGCCTAATTGATAGGCCATATCTATTGCTAATAGTTTGCTATCAGAAGATAAATCATGTAAACCTTTACCATATTTATTAATAAACTCAATATTAGTTTGTGCTGTTTTTTCTTTGATTGTGTGTCTTAGTAGGTCTTCTGCTTCGGATAACGATATTGTATCACCTTTTTTAACTTTTATACCAGATGTAATAGTGCTTCCATATCCTATTGTCCAAATACCTTTATCGTCTTGACGTGCTTTAAATGTTTGACTTTCTGGATCATAATATCCCCTAACTTGTTGATACTCGGTTGTGCCTTCTTGTTCTTTAATAAAATCTGATAATTTACCTAATTCCCCATCAGATAAAAAACGTTGAGGATATTCTGCCGACTGCATTACTAATTCTTTTATATCCATAATTTTTCTAGTACCTGTAAGTAATATATATAGTGAGTGGTTATGGGAAATTAAATACGAAGACATTGACATTGTGAGTGTGCTTTGGTACCATATATAACACGACTATATATGTGGCGACCAACCCTAGGGGGTAGTACCCACAACCTTTTTTCTATTCACGCACACATATTCACGCCAACGCCAATAAACGAACCCCAGAACTTATTATTTCCCATAAGATACGTTATGCGACATCGAAGTTGGATCTAAAATCTGTGGATAACCACAAAATTTGCGATCTAACCAACAGGGATTTAAAACGTTTGTGTTGAGAAGCATTGTGGATAACTCACGTGATAAATGGCGACAGTCAAGCGTTATAAATAGGAAATATTTATAGGCCTTTTCTTATCTTCTATTCATTCTGGATATTACAATCTATTGAGTTAGCTGTCTTTATATAAGACAAGTAATGACGCAATAAAATCCAGATACTTAGGGCTTTTTTTTTAATGGAAGAAAAATTAAACAAAGGCGTTATATATATTATGATTAACTTTTTAATAATGGTTTAATCATGATTTGTGGTGGGGCTGAAGTGGTGTCTCTTAAATTATACCATGCCTAACTGGGAGTGAAGCTATCGGCATTTCACCCAATGGCTATAAAAGTTGCCACAAATTTTAGGAAATAGATATTATGACTGAAAAACAATACGAAGAAACCTATACTATAAAAATCTTTGATAATAAAAGAGATAAAGAAATATCTTTTTTACCTATTCATATCAAAGCCACACACGAAAAGCTACACAACAGCATACTTAATTTTATTAAGTTTAAAAATAAAGATAAATCAAAGTATGTTTCTGATGGTCATGGTGGATTTATAAAATTTGAAAAATAGGCAATAGTTATTGCAATAAAAATTTAACAGGTTCATTATATATATTATGAAATTACATCACACAAAATATAAAAAGAAATATGAAAGATATATTTTATCTATTATAGCTGATGAAATGAAAGAGAATAAAATAAAAAAAATAAATCGTAATACTAAAATTGATTATTTATTTAATAAATTTAATACAGCATATGGATTTATGATTGAAAGAGTAGGTAAACAAAAAGCTATTGCTGAATGGCTATCTGGACTAGCTTTAAACATTCCATATATACATGATGATATTATAAACCTTGCAATTAAAATGGGTTCTATTGACAAAAACCCTAGCAATAAATTACAGGATAGAGTAGTAGAAAATTACTTTAATTTTATGGCCAATATGATTCTATCAATTAAGCCGAATGAAAGAGTACATGGTCATACATTTTTTTATAATCCAGATAATCATAAAGCAAATAAACCTTGTAAAGTGGCAAAGAATGACTAAGATTATAGTTGTAATATATTTTTTAATAATACTTGGAGTATTAATAGCAATATAAAAAATGAAAGACTTAATTAAATTTTTAAAAAAATATGGTGGTTGGCAATGGTTCAGTAAAGTAAATCAAAAAGCAAAGAAATTTATAAAACAATTTCATTATAAAAAAGTTATAGATAGAGGAAATATGTGCCTACATTGTAGAAAAGATACAAAATTTGGTAGTGGTAGATTTGTAAATAGACACCCTGCTAATGTATACAATATGGAGTTGGGTGTAGAGGAAAATGGCTATTGCTGTGATGAGTGTGAACAAGAATATTATAAGGATAATCCAGAAATAGATGACTAAAGAAATGACAGATAAACAAATAAAAAATTTGGTAGATAACTATTTAAGAAATAGTTTTAAAGTTATCCAACACGATACAAGAATTAAAAAAAATAGATTAATTGTAGCAAGAGATTCGAGCTTATTTATATTAATAATATGGATTTTATTTAACTAGGAGGGATAACAATGATAGAAATAATACTACTCAACATGGCATTCACTCTAATATTTTTAATGGTAAATTAAAAAATGAAACTAATTAGAAAACTATTTAAAAGAAAAATGCAAGATGAACTAGGTCAAGATGACTGGAAAAAACTTATACAAAGAGAGGAAAGAAATGAAATCGTTTGGTTTTTTATAGTCTGTGTAATTTGTGGTGCATTTTTAGGAGTGTATTTATTTAAGATGGGATATATATATTAATGCCCCACCGAACTAACGAAGATAATAAAAGAGATAGCATCGAAGAAAAAGAAATACATATGAGCATAAAAAATAATAAAGAAAAAATTACAAAGAAAGAAATGGAATATTGGTTAGAAAATAATTATACAAATTGGTTGCCTGATGTTTTAAGAGAAATGATAAATGAAAATAAACCTAACGCATTAATTAATTTAAAAAAAGAAATTAAAAAAGCAACAGAGGACAGTAAGGAAGCAAATAAAATTAAAGAAAAAAGTAAAGAACAATTAAAAGAAATAATTAAAAAAGACTATGCCAAATATACAGATAAACAAGTAGAAGAATTACAAAAACAAATACAATCTTTAAAGATAGATTGGGATCATAATGATATGCAACAAAATTATGATGATGATGATTATGAATTATACAGCATAGAAAGATTTGGATTTATATACCCACTAGACTATAAGGGTTATGAAATTTGCGACAGCAAAGGTAGGAAAGTTGATTTTGATAATGTCAGTGGTTGGGATAGAGAAATTATAGATAAGAATTATAGAAAGGGTGGACAAATAGAGGAATGAATAAAGAAAAAAGATATAGGGTTGCATATAATATTGTTGGTTATAAAGAATGTTTTGTTATGGCCAAGAATAAAAAAGAAGCTAAACAAAAATTTAATGATGATGATGTTAAAGAAGTTGGTGATTTAGATTTGCCTTTTAGTGAACCAAAAATTAAAAGAATAGAGTTGGTAAAAGAACATGACTAAAGAAATAATAGAATTAAAGAAAAGAATAAAAGACCTGGAGTTAATAAACCAAGCACACAAAGATATGAATGGCAAGTTAAGAACTCAACTTACATTTATAAAAAAATATTGTGAAGATGAAACGAAAGAAAGAACAGACACAACAGACGCAACAGCAGATATCTGTAAGGGTAGGCAAGAGTTTGCAGAAAATTTATTAAACCAAATAAATAAAATGAATAATAACAAATAACATATTATATTAAATACAATGGTTTATAAAATAATTATTGGTTTCTTATTAATAACTACAACGTCTTGTTCTAGTATAAGTTCAGTTGCATCATTGAGTAGTAATGGTGCTACCTTTTTTACAACTGGAAAAACAACTGGCGATTTAGTTGTGTCTTATCTACTAGAAAAAGATTGTAAACTTTTTAGAGTTGTTGCAAGACCAAAAAGGAAAGTGTGTCAATGAAAAATATAGTATATGTAATAATAATATTCCTGTTTACTCTATCTATTTCTTGGGTAATAATGGATAATGTTGTGGATAACTTGTTTGGTTATGAAAATTACACAACAAATAAATGTGTGTATTACAAGGAGATTTATAAGTGGTGTCCAGAATAGTATGCAAAAAATGTTTTGGTCTAGGGTTTTTAATTTACACAACACAAAGTGTATGTTTAGATTGTAAAGGTAAAGGATATATACATGGAAAGAAACATAGCTCAAGAGTTAGAAGATTTTTTAAAAAAATTACGAGAAGTCAAGACTAATGGCACAATTAAAACAAAGATTAAAAAAGTGTGGAAGAAAAAGTTTGGGAAAGAACCAACAATAGAAGAAAGAAATAAAAAGAATGATAGAAAAAAAATTGTTTAGAGTATCATATATAGATTATGCAATTAAAAACAGCAAAGAATTATTATCAGAATCAAAAGTTATTGGCAATGGTTCAAAAAATATCTGGGCAGAAACAAGAAAACATGCAGAAACAAAAGTAAAAGGACAAGATGTCAGAGGAAGAAGATTAATTATAGGCATTACACCAAGCCCACATAAAATAAAATTAATTATAAATAAATGAAAGAAAAAATAAATAAATCTTTATGGACTATCAGAATAAAAGTAATGTGTTCTGATTGTAACAATCCAAGTTATGTAACAATGGGATTATTTAAAGATGAAGCAAGTGCATTAGAATATATTAAAATTAAACCAATACCAGATGAGTATACACCACTACCAATCCAGAATGTAACCATCACCTTGCCTCTTAAAGATTCATTAAGAACGTACCTTGAAATTATAGATATGAAAACAATTAAAAGAAATAGACATAAGATAGTTACTGGTATGGAACTCCCACCGACAGAAACAAGACACTAAAAAATAATTAAAGATGTTAGTTAAATCAACGACTTGCATTTTCAATTTCTAAATCTCACACACAAATCTAAAAAACAGAGATGGAATTTATTTTTCCAGATTTCGTTTTATATAATATCTCTTATTTTTTTTTTAACAAAAAGAAAGGAGGTTAAAATGAAACCTTTGTATAAACTTGGAATGTTTCTTAGAGAACTTAGCACAAAGAAGTCTTATAGAATTGTGCGTGTTACTAAAGGAATAGATGATGCAGGAACTAAATCATACATTCCATCATACAAGTATAAACTTAGAAGATATAGTGGTTCGTATTACCAAAAAGAAAAAATAGATGTTTGGGAACACGAATTAAATGATCTAGGTTTTGAGTTTGACAAGAAGAAAACTGAAGATATAGGTGCGATTGATTTTCTGAACTCGTTTTTCTCTGTGCCTAGTTCATCCTAATGTTAAAGGCAGAGTGCATTTTACTCTGCTTTTTTCTTATCTGCACAACACTTCTTATCTTTATCCTCGCTATCATCATCCCATTTAAATACTATCTCACCATCAGAACCAACGCCTTTGTGTGTTATCTCTGACTGGCTTCCATATTTCTTTGGGTTTAATTTACCGACTACAAATTTTAATAATTCTCCCTTGCAACGATACGCATTAGCTCTTCTAAAGTCTTCATCGTTTACTGATCCTCTTGCAGTATCAAGTATCTCATCTAAAATAACATCAGCTTGAACTTTCCTGGCATTAGCATAAGCAACTAAGAACTTATCATTCCTACCTAACTCTCTAAGTATTGTTCTTCGTGAAGGTAGTTTATCCTTATACTTAATGCAGATTTCCCTTAACGACTTTCCCTCTTTCAGTTGGTCGCAGATTAAATCTTCCTGTTCTTTACTTATTGTTATTTTTTTCATGCTCTTCTCTTTGCTTCCTTATAAACTCACTCGCTTTCTTCCTCGCTTCTAAGTCTTCAGCAACATACTTAGGAACAAGTATACCTTTCTTCGGTATTATAAGTTTGGTCATTAGAATAAATAAAAGTATACGCCTACGCCTATTAGAACCCACCATACAGGGATAGGTTTCTTTAGCCAGTTAGTCCATTTTGTATCTAAATCAAAAATGTTCATTGTATTAATTCTCCTTTGTTTATATTGGTGTCTATATATTTAATACTTATAGTCCTTATTTATAAGTCCTTTGTAACCATATTTTTTAGCAATGGTTATGGCTTCTTTTCTGTTATTAAGTGCTACCTTAATCCATCCCTCTAGTTCTTTTCCTCTTAGCTTTCCTCTCATATACGCCCACACATCCCCCTTCTCTTGCTCTTTCTTGCTCTTCCTTACTCCCTCTACTACTTCCTTATAAATCCATTTACTCTTCAGGCCTGTGCTTGCTATGAGTTGTCGTAGTTTCATTACATCTATCATAAAATTATTCCTAAATCCTTAAACTATTACTATAATATATATATATTAATAATCATTATATGATGGGGTAATCATTTATGCTCACAACGTAGTGCAAAAGTGCTTACAACAGTAAGCAAAAATGCTCACTCCTATTGTTACTTATCCACAAGCATATCAACAGGTACATCATCCATTATTTCTGGTAATTTTTCCATCTCTTATCCCACAACCAGTTGCCAAACTTAGTGTGCATTCTGTCCAACCAGTTAAAGAGGAAGCTATGGTATAACCATTTATGTTTCATTTTATTTTCTCTATAAAAATAGGAGTCTGTTTGCCTACCCAAGCACCAATAATATTAAAGGTATAGAATTCCAACGCAGTTTCTCTTGTCATCTTATCTCTTTTCATTAATTTCTTTATTACTTTTTCTTCATCATAAGCAAGTATCAAAGGTTCTCCATATCTGTGGCAAACACCTACCACACAATCATCAAAGCCATCTGCTTTTAAAAATTTTTCATTGGGGTATATATCTAATATTTTTTTTATAGTCATTTATCTTTCATACAATATAACTCTTGTTTAAATCCTTTAATATAAAACCCATAATTGTTTTAGGTCTTCCTTTATCAATAGGCATATCATTCCATAATTTTTTAAATAATGGAACATGATTATCATTTGTCTTTAATAATTCAGACAAGATGCAACATTGAATTTCCAACTCATCACTTAACTGTGAACCCACCTTACCACGCCCATATATCTTTACTCTTACAAGTTTAATTGGGTGATTGTTCATTGGTTCTGGAACATAGGAATAAATAACATGGCCTTTCTGATCTGGATCAGCAAACTTATATGTCTTTACTATTGCCATTGTTCTGTTGTGTCTTGTCATAAAATCTATTGTGAAAATATTTTCTCCATAACCAACTACGAAGCATACTCACACTCATAAATATACCACCAATTATAAACATGTTAAAGTAAGAAGTTTGAATACCAAACAAGGGGAAGATTAATATCTGCATGACAACAGCAATAACGTAGCCAGTACCTATGTCTACGATTGTTTCAAAAAAATGTTTTCTTTTTTGCATTAGACTTTCCTAAGAATTTATATGGGATTGGCCTGCCTTGTTCGTCCATCTCTGTTTCATCCTTATCCTCTCTAACCCCACCAACAATATCTATTCCTCTTTTACTATTAATATATCTTACAGGTTTAAATAGTTTCTTCTCACCATCCACCATAATATATCTCATACTATCTTCTGGCTTTGCTCTCTCTTCTGTTCTCCATACTTTTCTTTTCATCGTTCTATTGTGTAATTACATTTCCCATATTTTTTATGTATAATAATATATTTCTTATCGTGTAATTTTTTTAGTGTGCGTCTTACCTTGTATAAACTCCATCCTAATTTTTCTCCCAGAGTTCTTTGATAAATTATAATAGGTAAATGTTTTTTAAAATTTCTGTATTGTAATTCACAGTATAATCTAAACATCCCATTTGTTAGCTTCGTATCTCTTAAATCAACAAGCGTAATGTAGATACCTTTTTCCATTACTATACTTTATGACATCTGATGTGCAAAATGCAAGGTTTTTTTAAAATGTTTAATTTTGGTAAGAGTAATAAAAATATTTAGCGTTTTAAGGGGGGTAGGTTAAGCAAGATTGAGTCCTGGTAAGCAAACCTATGTCGTGAATGAACTTGAGTATTTGAGGTTACGCAATGAGCATTTAAAACACAATCGGTTTCCAACTCCTTTGCTTTCAAATTGTTTGCCACATTTTAAGCAATTTCTTTTTTTTGTAAGAGCTTTATCTTTTAAATATGATTGAGTTCTACCATCAATACCAACCACTATACAAAATCATCACCAATCAACCACGCAACCAATGATACTCTCTTGCCAGATTTTAATGGTCTAACTCTGTGTGCTATATAAGATGGAAATATTACACCTTGTCCTTGTGGAATTTTTATTGCTCTTTGTTCAAACCCCATAACTTCTAGCTCCCCACCTTTATAATCTTTCTCGTTAGATAATAATAAAGATACAGATAATTTTCTTGGATTGTGTGGTGCAGGTAGACAATCTATATGCCATCCATAATGTGAACCCTCTCCTTCATATAAAGTATATTGTATTCCTTCTATAAAATTTAGAGTGGATAAATTAAATCCAAAAAATTTTGAATTAGCAACTCCCATTATATCAGACAATCTTCCATATAATGTTTTAACTATTGGTGGTTCGTTAGGCCCAAAATTAATCCATCCAGTTTTACATATTCTTATACCACTATCTTCTCTTGCCCCACCTGTTCCCTTGCCACCTACCTCTGCTGATTTTAAATCTACCCCTCTTGCTTTCTCTGACCAGTTCATTAACTCTTCACATTCTTCTTTAGAAAAAACTGGTTTATCTTGTAGCATCTTAGAAGTTTCTACAACTAATGTATGTAAATCTATTCTGGTTCTAGGTAGGATTGTAAACATTAGACTCCTTGTTTTAAAGATACATGATAAAAGTCATTAGGTTGGACATATCCTTCAGTCATCATAATAATTTTTTCCATTGTTTTCTGGACAGGTAAATGAAAATCTAAATCACCAAGAGGTCTGCAATGTCTTCTTGCTGTTCTTTCATGGATTTTTAATATAGATGCTAGTTGTTTATAAGATAATTTGTTCCTAGTTCTGTAATCCTCTAGCTTATTTAATTGTGCCATATATATACTATAGGTATTCCTTGTATGACTGCAACAAAAAACTTGACATACCTTGTATCATGCCCATAATAAGGACATGTCATCAAATGACGACTACTTTCAAAAGCAAGACACACCAGACTGGGCAAAGGCGTGGAAGTTTACCCACTTTTCTCCTAGTCAAGCTAACAATCCAGACGATACTTGGATAGCAAATTATTTTATAGCATCAAGACAAGAAAGACAAACATGGGCTTATAATCCTAATGTAATATTTGGTAATGCAATACATCAAGGCATTGGATTAGTAGCAAAAAAAACATTATCAATATCAGAAGCATCAACAGAAACAGTAAAACAATTAATGACCTATATGCACAAAGATGAAAAAGAAAGAATGCAAATAGAAAGAATGAAAGAAGTAGCACCACAATATATTTCTAATGCAGTTAATGTTTTAAATGCTATCAAGCCATTAAAGAAACTACAATTTATAAGAGAAAAATCTAGGAGTTTAGAATTGCCAAGACTAGAACTACCTATTGTTATGTATACAGATTTAGAATATGAGGATCAAGGAGTAGAATTAAAAATAAAACCACCAAGTTTTAGAGGATATAGAAAAGATGGTAAACCTTCTTATGCTAGAGGAACACTACCTGCCAAACCTAGTATTGAACATTTAAGACAGGTTGCTTGTTATTGGTATACTGCTAAGAAACCTTTTAGAATTATGTATGTCAATGAGAAAGAAGCAAGAGTTTTTGATTCTTCAAACTGTGAATATATGACAGATGAAAATTTAGAACTAGCAATGAAATATTTACAAAGAATATTTATAAGAAGACAAACGTTAATGAAAAAATATACTGAGTTGGAAGATGTAGCAAAGGTATTGAATTGTGATTTCTCTTCTTTTTATTGGAATGGTTGTCCTAAAAGAGTATTGATGGAATCAAAAAAAGTATTTAAAGTAGAGTCATTAAAATGAAATATTATTTATTAATTTGGTTGAGCAATCAACTTTATTTTGTAGACACCTATCCAACAATGGATGAATGTTTACAACAAGGAAATTTATTATTACAAAACCAACATGAATATCAATTTCAATGTAATCCAAATTCTCATAATGCTACAAATTTAACAACAAAGGAGTTTGATAAGAGTATGTTAAAAAATAGGAATACAAAATGACATTAGTAAATAATAATTTGTATTTTAATACACTAGAAAGAAAAGTAATTTTAGATAAAGCTATCGATATTTTATTTGATGACGCAACTAGCACAGAACAATTAACTTCTTTCTTTCAAAGATTTAATTGTGTTTGTGCCAGATATAAAAATGGTGTGCTTGTTGATTTTATAAAATATATAAAGGAACTATATAAAGTATCTGATGGAGAATTATATAACTCTGGTCGTAATAATAAAAAGTTATATAAAATACAATGTTTGTTGTATCACATATTACATCACACACTTTGTATTTCTAAAAAACATCTTATGATTGTTTTTAAAAAAGATAGAACAACTATTACTCATGCTTTAATAAAATATAAACCCACTAAAGAATTAACAGATAAATTACTTCAAGGTTTTAATAAATATAGGGAGAATATAAGTGAATAAAAATTTAGAAATATGGAACAGTTTTGGTTTAACACCAGAAAAATTTACTCATAATTTTAGGTCTACTTGGGGTAAGTCTATATCTACCATTGATTCTATGTGGCAGATAAAAAAGATGACTGAAGTATTTGGTCCTATTGGACATGGATGGGGTTGGATTAATACTCCTACATTACAAGACAATTTATATATGGCCAACGTAAGCGTATGGACAAAGACTAAAGAAAATATTTATGGGCCTATATCTGTTGTTAAAGATTTAAAAAAGTTTGGTAAGTTTGATGAACATGCTTCCAAGTCTGCTATTACTGATGCACTTACTAAAGCATTATCTCATCTTGGTATATGTAACGATATATTTTTAGGAATATTTGAAGATGTTTCCTATGTGGATTATCAATCACAAGTAGATAATAAAGATGTAAAGAAAGCAGAAGCACCTATAAAAAAACCAAAGGAAGAATATGATAAAGAAAAAAAAGATGATCCATCTAACTGGTCGCAAGACTGGGAATCAGTATATGATTTTAGGAACAGAAGATTTAAAGAAATAGACAGACTTGATTTTTTAAAACAACAAATTTCTGATATAGGTAAAGATACTTTAAACACAATGCAGAAAGAATCACCAGAGTTATATCAGAATTTGGTTAAATCTTTTGAAGAAAATAAACAACGACTTCTTAAAAAAGGAGGTAGTCATGAGTAGTGAAAACAAAGGAAAGTTACCAGACCAAACTGTCTTTCATGTAATTAAGATTGATGGAAGAGAGAAGGGAATATGGAATAAGATTGGCGTAACGTACAAACATAAAGATGGAAAAGGGAGCTCGGTGTTTCTTGAGTACCTTCCATTACGTCAAGACTCTGATGGTAAGATGACTCTTACTATTAGAGATTATGAACCAAAAGATTGGGATGATAACAAACCTAAACAATCATCCAATGACTTTGGTTAATTATTAACTTTTGTAATTAGGAGGACCTATATGGTAAACATTACAAAATATTACTTAGATGATGACAAAGATGATGGAGATGATGGAGAAGAAGAGAACGGTGATGATAACGGAGATACTCCATCTGATTCTGAAGAAAAGTCAGACTAGGTAGTTTAAAAAGTTTTGGGAGAGAATTTTAATCCCTATTAACAGAAATTTCTTTGGCCGAAAAATCCGTTAGTTAATTCTCTCCTTTGCTTTCTTCTTTTCAGTTATGGTAGAATTTAAAAATGGTATTGAAATGGATATTAACAGACCAGAGGAATGTCTGGACAAAGCTAAGAAGATTATTACTGATGATAGAAATAAAGACTATGGAAATTACACAAAGAATTTAAAAGTCATATCAAATTTTTGGAAAGTATTTTTAGGAAAAGATATTAGTCCACATGAAGTTGCTTTACTCATGGCACTACTAAAGATAGCAAGAATAAGTACAGGCAAGTTTACACCAGATAGTTATATAGATGCTTGTGGTTATTTATCTCTTGCTTATGCACTAGAAAAAAATAAACACAAAGATTAATTCTTAACAAACTTACACTCACCCTTTTCACTTACTCCTAGCATAAACACTCCCATCTTTGTTTGTTTGTTTGTTAGTTGTCTAACTCTTGGATATATATAATTATATTCTTTCTTCTTCGTTTTTATTTTAGCTGTTTTGAGTGGTAGGTATTTAACATCTATCAATCTAATGTTAAATGGTTTGAATTTGATTGCTACTATATCTATTGGGCCAATATTAAACCCACGAAAAGGATGCCAGTTATTTTCTAACAACCATTTCATCGCTATGTTTTCAGCCCAAAGACCTTTTGTAGCTGAACTCATTAACCCCAAAGATATTTCCCACTACTAAACATAGTAGTTACCTCCAATATTCATACTCCATATAGTGTACTTACTGACAAATTAATGTCAAACTGTGGATAACTTTTTCTTTTTCTTTTTCTTTTTTTTAGTTTTATATTGTTGTGTTGGGTACATTATGAAAGACTCCAATATATTATACATAAAGATATTATTATTAGTGTTGCTAGTAATATGTATGCTCCCCAATCCATTAATGTAACGTACCTTCTGTAATTTTCTGGTCTGGATCATTGACAGAGATAGCAATAAATCTTTCAACTTGTTCTTTTGTTTTAAACCCATTGACTTCTATAAACAAAGTGTATTTGTTTTTTTTCTGTTTTATCATATTAAAAACTGGTTTTAATGGTAATCTATTACCAAGAAAATACTCTTCCATTTCTTCTAACTCTTTTATTATATCTTGTTTTTTCTTTGCCATTTATTTTAAAAATTTCTTTGCTATATTAATCCCAAAACTACCTGCAATTATTACAAGTAAACAATAACTATACCAATCTGGTGCTGTATAAAGTAATGTCCAACCTTCAATTAAATATGGTTGAAGTGGTGGAATAAAATGAAAAACAAAAAGACCTGTAAATAATATACAAAGGTATTCATCTTTCCAGGAAGTTTCACTAGCTCTTTGAGCAGAAGCTGCCCAGTCTAATTCTGCTTTTCTCTCTACCTTTTTTCTTTCACCATAATGTTTAATGCCTGACATTACAGTAGAACCCACAGTTTTAATTAATAAAGACCAGATCATTTAAATATCCTCATAGCTAAATAAATAAATCCCAGTATTGAAGTAATGTATGCTAATGCTTTTATACTACCAGAGCCAGTAGCTAATTGTTTTTCTATTCCTTGAATTGCTTTAGTATTTTCTTTTGATTTATTTTCTAGTCTTGATAGTGAAGATTTAATTTCTTTATATCTCTCAGAACAAATGTCCTCATGGTCTTTGAGTGTACTAGCCATTAAATATGACCTTGTTTATCTAATAATTTTTTTGTTTTGTTAGGATATTTTGGGTACATATACACAGTAAAACTTTGATCGGTACAAGTTGCTACCTTCCAGTCATATTGAAAATCAAATTTGTTTATTTGTTTTATTGTTTGTGTTGGTTGGTCGTTAATACATTCATCCATAGATTCATATTGTTTATCTATCTGGATAAATTTTACATCAGTTGGATTGTCTAAACTGTATTGAGAAATATGCACAAATACTACAAACATAAACCAATTCATTGATTACTCCTTTGGTTCTTTCCATATAGAATGTTTAAATTCTCTAGTTTCTTTGTCTTGTTCCAGAAGTTTATCGTAATCAGATGACTTATAATCTTGTGGAATATTTCTTAAATTCTGCCTCCAAGTTTTAAATTCTTCTGATAATTCTTTTCCTTGTTCATTAGCTTTAATAATTTTCCAATCAGTTTTTTTTAAAAAATTATCACGCTGATCTCTTATTTTTTTTAATGTTCTTTCATCAGTAGAATCTTCCCAAGCTTTTCTTTGAGCAATAAGATATTTTGCATCTTTTTCTTCTAATGGCATTAATACACCATTAACTGATCTTGGTGCGATTTCTTCTCCATCTAAAGTTACCCAATTTTTTTTAGGTTTATCTATTTCATAAGTCATATCATAGTTCCATTAATAATTTTAACTGTTTGTAATTCCATAAATTCTAAATTTTCCCCCATCACAATAAGCACTTCCAGAATATTCTAATCCTCTCATAGCTGTTCCATCAATACCTAATGTACAACCTGCTTTCCATAACCATATATTTCCATTACCTTTAGTAAAAGAAGTACAAGTTATCATTTTTTCAAAACTTGTGGACTGTGGATTAAATATATCTGCAACAAATGACATAGATTGAGAAGCATCAGCTTCTCCAATACTAGCATTAATTTGTAATTTTGTATCACTTGTACTAGCATTAGCACTAGAAGAAAATGTACCTGTATCTCCTGCATACCAATATACTCTTTCATAAGATCCTGCTGTAACTCTTGAACCACTAGAATCTACAAATAATAAATAACCATCTTGAGCATCTGACGCATGATAAATCTCATAACCATATACTCTATATAAATCATAAGTTGATGTAAAAACATTATCAAAAGTAACTATTGAAACAGATGATGTAACATTATGGGAATGAACTAAAGTCATACCTGCACTAGGTGTAGCTGCACCTTTAACTAATCCACCACTTCTTCCTAGATTGTCGCCTATTATTCCACTCATAGTTTATTCCTTTCCTATAATGTTTGTAATAAATAACTAACAACAACATCAATATTTGATGTGCTGCCTGTAATTATTGATAAATGATCTGTTGCTTCCATTACAAACTTTGTAGTATGTTCAAAAGTTTCGTTAGCACCAAGAGCTTGTGTATGATAAATATATGTATCACTTCCACCACCAGCATCATCAATCAATAAATTAAATGTTTCAGCAGCACCAGCAGTTTCACAAATTGTAACTGATAAGACAGTAGCAGTTGTTCCTGCACCAACAGTTAATAATGCTTGAACAGAAGATGCATCACCTCTAAATGTTGCTGATTTTAATAATTCACTTGCCATTGTTTGTTTCCTCCGTTAATAATAATATAATAATTCATAATTTAAAACCCTAGCACTAATGCTTTTCCAGTTGTTGAAAGGGAATCATTCATACTTCCTGAAACAACAGTTGAGCCACTTCCATTTGGAGTAATAGTTATATTTCCATTTGCTCCATCTAATAATGTTATATTTCCAGCATTTGTTCCATTGTTAGTATTTAAAATTAAATCCCCAGTTCCTTGTGTAGTAAGCGTGGCGTTAGCATTGTTATCGCCAATCTGTACGGCATCAGCTCCAAGATTAACATCTCCTGTTCCATGTGGAATAATATCAATATCTCGATTTGACGTTGTAACTATATCGTAAGTTACCATATCTAAATCTCCACCAAGTTGTGGTGAACTATCACCAGCTAGTGATGATAATGATCCTGATGGACCTGTCGGCCCTGTCGGTCCAGCTGATCCTGTATCACCAGTATCTCCACTTCGTGTAAAATGAACTGAAAGTTCATCTGCTGCTGAAAAAGTATTATTAGATGCTAAATGAGTTACTGTTAATTTATTATAACCACTTCCATCTGTTGCAGAACCTGTTACCTTAAATCTTGCATAAGTCGTGCTATCATTAATATCAACAATATGAATAAATCCTTTAATCGTAGATGTACTATCATCCCATGTAATCGTATCTGCTTGTGTTGTTACTCCATTTGCATCTGCATCATCAATATAAATTACTGTTGCACTTGCATACGTTCCATTATTAAAACTTAATTCTCCTGCTCCTGGATCTGCGTCAGATGTGCCTGTATCAAATTTATAATAATAACCTGGAATTGCTCCATCTTCTCCACTTGCAGTAAAAGATAAATAAATTGAATCTTCATCTGTAAATGAACCTGCTCCATCAATATAAACAATCGGAATTTTTGTATATCCACTTGCATTTGTAACTGCAGCATTAACTTTATAAACAGCCCATACAGCAAGAGTACCAGCTTTATGTATTCTTATTCTTCCTCTATTAGTAGTATTGCCAGTTACATCATCAAAACTTTGCAGCCAAGCAGACACATCTGTGCCGAGTGCATCTAAATCATCTACATAAGCGATTGTTGCACTTGCTAAAGTTGCATTGTTAAAACGGATAATACCACTTCCTGGATCGGAGTCTGTAGTAGTTGTACTATATGTAAACTGAGTAGTATCACCTCCAGCAGGATTGAATGTTGTTGTGGTTGTAAGAGATGTACCATCAGAACTAAATCCTAAAACTTTATCTGCTCTATCATCTGCGTCAGCAGTAAATTCTGGTGTGGTTAAATCTGTTAATGTTTCTGATGCTTTTAAACATCTGCTTAATTCTT